>Ga0156172_1043_pt2 | contig 53432 bp, 51 predicted proteins | sample RifCSPlowO2_12_FD_107825 | JGI IMG/M metagenome (GOLD analysis project Ga0156172, IMG submission 107825) | Acidobacteria bacterium RIFCSPLOWO2_12_FULL_67_14 | reverse complement strand
TGCTCGACCTCGGCCGTGCGTTCGCGATCTCAGAATTGCGCTCTCATGTGCCGGGCACACCCTCTGAACGGCTTCAGGCACCTGCGTCCGTGTTCGTCCGTGGAACGACAGTAGAGGAGACAACATCGACATGCACTCGATCGACGCCCGCGCGGCGGGTGAGACCGAGCAGCGGCTCTACGCACTGGATGCGTGGCGCGAGACGCCCTTTTACGACGACCGTGAGCGGGCGGCGCTCGCATGGATCGAAGCGGTCACGCTCGTCGCGCAGACGCACGTGCCTGACAGTGTGTACGAAGAGGCGAAGAAGCATTTCAGCGAGCAGGAGATCGTCGATCTGACCTACCTTGCTGCGACCATCAATGCGTGGAATCGCCTTGCGATATCGCTACGGGCGGTACCCGGCCGTTACCGGGCGACAAAGACGACCCCGTAGTGGCGGCCGTGAACACGACAAGCACCGACCGACGCGATGCATGTCGCATCGTCTGACTGACGCCGTCGGCAGCAGCGCGATCGTCCGCATGAGCATCGCCGGTCGCGTTCTGTTCAGAGTGGCGTCGAAGACGGCGTCAGAAACGCGTAGCGCACGATCTGGATCACATTCACCGCGTTGACGAGGGTGGCGATGAATAAAGACCATGCGGCAGCGCTCACGAACGGTACGGCATCGAAGGCGAGGCCGGCGCAGCATCCAGGCAACCTGTGATACGAACGCCGCAAACCCGGCGATCACCACCAGTGCGAACGGCCACGCCAGCGGACCCTGGAGCAATAGGGTCACAAAGAGTCCCGAGACGCCTGTCTGAAGAAGCACGGCGCTGATCCAGAGGCGCCGCCCTTTGGGCATCGCGGCCGGCAGGACCATGGGCAGGAGCCGATACGCGACACCGACGACCATCATTGAGGCCCAGCCGATCGCGGCCAAGTGCGCGTGAGCGACGACGTTCGCGAGCACGTATCCCGGTAGAAAGTGATAGACCTTGTCGAACCCGATGAGCACGCCCATCGCCGCTGCGCCGAAGACATTCACGAATGCCAGCACGATGTGCGCGCTGACGGCCCGCGGAAGCGTGGCGGTCCCGAGTCGACGAACCACGTGGAACCCGACCGCCATGATGCCTGTGCCGACGGTGCCAGCCGACCATGCCATGCCCGCGTAGTCTTGAATCCAGAAGTGCGCCACCATGCCGACGATGCCAACGAGGACGAAAGCAAATGCGGTGTAATCGAGCCACGTCGCCGGGATCCAGAAGGCGCAAGGCGATCGGCCCGATGACGTAGAGCGAGCCGAGGATGGACGCGGTGATCCAGCCGAGCGTCACCAAGTGGACGATGCCGAGCATGCGCGAATGATAGAAGAAACCCGAGACGCCACGCGGATCCACCGCGACCGCGCCAAAGGCGAGCGCAAGCGCGACGTGTGCCACACCGAAATAGAGGACAGGGAGTAGTCGGGGCGGCAGATGCGGCTACCGGCATATCCGGTGCGTGCGCGCGAGATCCACTTGCGGGAACGCACGCTCGGAGTACGGAAGGGTCAGCCCTCATAGCGGAAGGCCGCTTCGTAGATCACCGGCGCCGTCCCGCTGGAGAGTCCCCCCAGCTGAGGTCGGTTGTACTCGCGGAAAGGAACGCGGCGATCCGGCGCGAAGCCGACACGACCTAACTCGGCGACGAGCTGGGCCTCGGTGAGAAAGCACTGCGGCTCGCCGGAGAACTGGGTGAACACGAAGGGTTCGCCCACCACGGGTTCTGTCTGCGGCGAGAACGTGTTCCGCGAGAAGGTGAACACGAACAGGCCTGCCCCCGGCTTGGCTACGCGGGCGGCTTCGTCGAGCGCCCGCCGGAACTGCGCGCCGGAACGCGCGAGGTTCCAGATGCCGTGTGCGATCACCAGGTCGAAGCTGCAGTCCCTGGCGGGAATGGCCTCCATCGGCGCGAGGACGAGGTGCAAGCGGTCGTCGAGTCGATCCTCCCGAGCGCGCCTCGCGGCGGCGCAGAGCATGGGCCACGACAGATCGGTGCCGACGACTATCCCACCGAGGCGGGCAAGCGGGACGGCGTTGCGCCCCGCGCCGCAGCCGAGGTCGAGCACGCGCGCTCTCGCGGAGCGCCGCAGCTCCTCTTCGGCGAATTTCATGAGGACGGCGTTCGGCGCCGACTGCGCGAATCCCGCCACGGTGTCGGGAGCGCTCCATGACGAGCCTGCGAGAGGGTCCATGCTCGAAACATAGCACGCGGCGGCGATCGTGAAGGATGATGGATGTACGTGGCGACCGACACGGATGTCCGAGAGGCGCTGCGCCACGTCGTTGATCCCGAGATCGGCGTGAACATCGTCGATCTCGGGCTCGTGTATCGCACCGAGGTGGAGGGCGCGCGCGCCCGCATCGCGATGACGATGACGAGCCCTGCGTGCCCGCTAACGGATTACCTGAAGGAACTCGTCAGGGAGGCGATCCGCGAGCAGTGCCCGGACGTCGCGGAAGTGGACATCGCCATCGAGTGAGATCCCCCGTGGAATCCCGACATGATGTCGGATGAGGCCAGGCGGCGGCTCGGCGAGGGCGACCGCTGATGCCTCTGGCGGCGCAGCGGGTACCGATGTTGTTCGTCGGGCTCCTGTCGATCGCATGCGGGATGTGGCTCGGGCTGGTGCGGCTCGGGTGGAACCTGTCGCTGCCGTGGCCGGACCAGTTGATCGCGCACGGGCCGCTGATGGTCTGCGGGTTTCTCGGCACACTCATCAGCCTCGAGCGGGCGGTCGCCCTCGGCTCTCGGTGGGGATATGCCGCGCCGGTGCTCGTGGCGGCGGGCGCGCTCATGCTGGATCTCGGTCCTCTCGGCGCATTCGGGCCGATGCTGATCACGGGTGGCAGCTTCGTCATGGTCGCGATCTTCGTCGTCGTGTGGCGCCGGCGCGCATCGCTTTCCATTGCGACGATGGCGACGGGCGCGCTGGCCTGGACGGCCGGGAACGTGCAGTGGCTCGGCGGCGCGCCGATGTGTCGCGTCGTGTTCTGGTGGCTGGCGTTCCTGGTGCTGACGATTGCCGGCGAGCGGCTCGAACTGAATCGAGTGTTGCGGCCGACGCGTGCCGTCCGCTCCGCGTTCATCGTGGCGATGGTGACGGTCCTGGGCGGCGTCGTTGCGGCAACGTGGTGGCCGGAGCCGGGCGTCCGCGCACTGGGCGTGGGACTCCTCGCGCTGACCTGGTGGCTGGCGCGTCACGACGTCGCGCGGCGAGCGGTCCACCAGCGCGGCGTCACGCGGTTCATGGCCGTCTGCCTGCTCGGCGGCTACGTGTGGCTGGGCGTGGGCGGCGCCATCGCCGCCTTCACCGGCGTCGCGATGCCGGGCCTGCTGTACGACGCGATGCTCCACGCCGTGTTCCTCGGGTTCGTGATCTCGATGGTGTTCGCTCACGCGCCGGTCATTTTTTCCGCTGTTCTCGGCCTCCCGCTCGAGTATCGCCCGGCGTTCTATTTGCACGTCGGCGCCCTGCACGTCTCGTTGATCTTGCGGGTCGTCGGCGATCTGGTCGACAGTCTGGGACGCTGGCGGGTCTGGGGAGGCTTACTGAACGCGGTCGCCCTGCTGGTGTTCCTGTTGAATACGGGCCGTTCGATGGCCTTGAGAGGAAATCATGGCGACCCAATCTGAAATGCCCCCCGCCGCACCGGTCCTACCGTTGGGGTTGGCCGCGTACCAGGAGGGAGCGGTGGTCAGCCGAACGCTCCTCAAGCGTGCGGGCGGAACCGTTACGCTGTTCGCGTTCGACGAAGGCCAGGCATTGAGCGAGCACACGGCGCCGTTCGATGTGGTGGCGCACGTCTTGGAAGGGGAAGCGGAGATCACCATTGCCGGCGCGCCCCTCAGGGTGCCGGCGGGAGAGATGGTGCTGATGCCAGCCAACCAGCCGCACGCGGTCCATGCCCGCACGCGGTTCAAGATGCTGTTGACGATGATCCGGTCGGTCTGACGCCGGCGGGTCCGCGCGTTGGTATTCAGAGCGCCTGCATCTGCCTGACTAGCCGCCTCTTGCCCTGGATTCTCAACGGAGTGGACCTTGGCGCGAACGTCCTCGAAGTCGGTCCCGGTCCTGGCGTGACGACCGATCTGCTGTGCGATCGCGTCGGGCACCTGACGTGTGTTGAGATCGACCCGCGATTCGCGGATGCGCTGTCGCGTCGGATAGCGGGTCGGGGCGTCACGGTCCTGTGCGAAGACGCGACAGCAATGTCGCTTCCGGATACGACATTCGACGGGGCGATCAGCCTGATGATGCTCCATCACGTGCCTTCGGCAGCCCTCCAGGATCTGTTCTTCCGTGAAGTCGCGCGCGTATTGCGCCCGGGTGGCATCTTCGTTAGCGTGGACAGCGTCTACAGCCGTTCCCTTCGCCTTCTACATCTGTTCGATACGATGGTGCCCGTCGATCCTCGTACGCTGCCGGAACGTCTCGGACAGGCGGGATTCACGGAGGTGCAGATCGACCTGAACCCGTACGCCTTTCGCGTTCTTGCCAGGCGTTGATGAGGCAGGCTGGTGAGCGCATGACGATGGCTCTCATGGACATCGACCTGGGTCGGCCGCTGGGGACTCGTCGCCGGATCTCAGCGCGGTGAACAGCCGATTCGATCTCCAGTGCCGCGCGTCACGGGCACAACAACCCGCGGCTCCACTGGTCGCCGCAGCGTTGGTATCGTTCGCGTTCGTGCAGTCGCGAAGGGTCGCGCGTCCAGAATTCGATCGACAGCGGGACGACTCCGAAGCCCGACCAGAACGACGGTCGTGGCACGACGCGGCCCTCGAACCGGCTCCGCGCCTCGTCGACGCGTTGTTAGAGCGACGCTCGCGACTCGAGGGGCGCGCTCTGCGTCGAGGCCCATGCCCCGATCTGAAAGTCGCGAGGCCGGGTCGCGAAATACGCATCGGCCTCCGCGTCCGATACTCCCTCGATGGTCCCTTCTCGCGGAGCTCCGTAGCCGCGAGTGAGTCGGCCGCTTCACATCCGGATCAATGAGCTTGCGAAGGCGCAAGTTCGCGTCGCCGAAGAGCGGTGGCGCTTCAATCGCCCCAAAGCGCCGAACGCGATCCGAGAAGAATTCGAACGTGTCGCTTCGCTGATTGCATCGCAATGGACGTCGAGCTGGCTCCGGACCAGCGGGCCTTCGTTCAGAAGGCGATCGAAAGCGGCCGATTCAGTCGCGCTGAAGACGCGATCGAGGAAGCGCTGTCGCTCTGGGAAGAGCGGGGGCGCCGTCGGCTCGAACTCCTGGCGATGGCCGCGTCCCGGCTCATCGACCAGCGGATCCGCGACCTGGGGGGTTGGCGCGCCAGGATCCCAGACCCATCGCGCCTCTTCAATTCCAGCTTGGAGGGCAATACGCGAAGAGCAATCGACATCCACGAAGGGGAGAAGGTCGACGCGGGCGCGTTCGAGGCGCTCGTGAGGGCCGCGGTGGCCCGGAATGGCCCGCCGGCGAAGAAACGGTCGCCACTGAGGTTCGCTATACTCACCTCATGAAACCGCTATTCGCTCGAACCGTGGCGGCCGCGGCCGCCGCAGCGATCCTCCTGGCTGTCGCGGCGCCACCGGCCGTGGCGCAGGGCGATCCTCTTCGGCTGCTGGTCTCCAACGGCCTGAAGGGCACCATGGAGGCGCTCCAACGCCAGTGCGAAACGGAGATCGGGCGCCGGCTTGCGGTCCAGTTCAGTTCCACCGCAGCCTTGAAGCAGCGCATCGAGTCGGGCGAGGCGTTCGACCTGACGATCATCACGGTCGAAGCCATTGACGACCTGCTCAAGAGGGGGCTGCTGAAGACGCCCCAGAAGGCGATCGGCCGCTCCGAACTTGGCGTGGGTATCCGCGCGGGCGACGCCAGGCCAGATATCGGGACGGTGGCCGGATTCCGGCAGGCGCTCAGGGCGGCGCCGTCAATCACGTACCCGCGGGATGGTGCGAGCCGGGGACACATCGAGCAGACGTTCGAGCGGCTGGGCATTGCGACCGAGGTCAAGCCGAAGATCATCCTCGCGGACGGATCGGGACCGGCCACCGAGAGCGTCGCAGCGGGCAAGGCGGCGATGGTGTTGACGCTGTTCAGCGAAATTGTGCCCACTCACGGCGCGGAGATTCTGGGGCCGTTTCCAGGGGAGTACCAGTTCGACATTCGCTTTGCCGCGGCGACGAGTGCGAAGTCGACGCAGGCCGCAGGAGCGAGCGCGGTGATCGACTTTCTCACGGGACCGAAGGCCGCGCCCGTGTTGAAGGCGAAGGGCATCGACGCGCCTCGCTAGGACAATGAAGACCGGTGCCGTCCGGGCGGCGGCCGCCGCCGGCCTGCTGTTTGGCGCGCTCTCCGTCATCGCGGGCGGCCGCGTGCTGGCCGGCATCGATCGGCCCGACTACGTCGTCCTGCCGTGGCTCGTGAGATACAACGTGGCCGCCGGCATCGTTGGCGTGGTCGCGGGCCTGGGCCTGTGGCGCGCGCGGCGATGGGCGGTCAGGCTCGCAGGGACGCTGGCCGCCCTCCACGGCGGCGTGCTGACGGCGCTGGTGGCATGGCAGGTCACGGGCGAGGCCGTGGCCGTCGACAGCTTCGTTGCGATGTTCCTCCGGACGATCGTCTGGTCGTCGATTGTCGTCGTGACACGGCGCGCGCTCGCTGTGAAGCCCGGTTAACGACGGTTCATGCTCCGTGCTAACGTTGCGCCCAGGAGATGTCGATGATACGACCGCGCCGCGCATCGCGTCGGGAGTTCATACAACACACGGGAACGCTGGCCGGCAGCGCGCTGACCGTCGGGATTGCCGGGAGCGCCGAGGGAGCGCCCGCGCAGGCGGCGGGGCAGCCGGCGCCGGCCACCGCAGCCAATCTGACGAAGACGCAGAAGCTGCGCGCCCTGCTGACGCGTCCCGGACTGCTGCACGCGCCGGAAGGCTACACCGTGATCGCGGCGAAGCTCGCCGAGGCCCACGGCTTCGACGCGATCTATATCGGCGGCAACATGATGTCCGGCACGTACCTGGGTCTGCCCGACTGGGGCGTGATCTCGAATGTGGAGATGATCGACATCGGCGGCCGGATCGCCCGCGAGGTGTCGATTCCCACGATCGTTGACGCGGATCGGGGGGGCGAGACGGCGCTGAACGTGTACCGGACGGTGCAGCAGTACGAGAAGGCGGGCTTCGCCGCGCTGCACATCGAGGATCTCCTCAATCCCAAGCTCCACCCTGAAGAGCGCAAGCGCATCTTTCCGGGCGACCCGATGGGTCTCGAATCGGTGGAGCGGATGTCGGTGCGCATTCGAGCCGCCCTCGACGCCCGCACGGATCCCAACTTCGCGATCGTCGCGCGCACGCTGGAGACCGAGGTCGACAAGATCATCGCGCGCGGGAAGGCGTATGCGAAGGTCGGCGCCGACCTCTTCATGAACAACTTCACCGGCCTGACAGCCGGCGAGGTCGATCGGATCGGACGCGAAGTGCCGATCCCGATCGTCGGCATCAACGTGCCGCTCCGCGATCGCGGCACGCAGCTCAAAGTCAACGTCTACGCGAACCTCGTCTCTGCGCCGGCGGCAGGCCTTGCCGACGCCTTGATGCGCGAGCTCAAGGAGAAGGGGGAGGTGGCGAGCCGTCCGACGTTGACCGAGGACACGAACATCCGGCTGAAGAACGAGCAGAAGCTCGGCCAGCTTGCGGTCGACTGGGCGGAGGCGGGCCGGTAGACGGCCCGCCTGTCGTTGACACCCGGGCGCCAACAGGTGGATCATCCGCCATCCTTCCTATCGCCGAGGGCATACCATGGCTGAGGTCAGCAAACTTCCACGACGAGATTTCCTCAAAGCCGCAGGGACAGCCGGGGCAACCGGGGCCGCGATGGCGACCGGCCTTGCCGGCTGCAGCCCCACGACCGGTACTCCGACCTCCACTGAGGCAAATGCGTCGGCCGCGATACAGCCGCCGCTCGTGCTGACGCCGGAAGAAGAGGCGTTCTTCTCGGCCTCGGTCGACACCATCATTCCCGCCGATGAGCTGTCGCCTTCGGGCACCGATTGCGGGTGCGTCACCTTCATCGACCGCCAGCTTGCCAGCGCCTGGGGCGGCGGCGCCAAGACGTACCGGGCGGGGCCGTTCGTGAAAGGGACGCCCGAGCAGGGCTACCAGCTTCCGTTGACCCCGCACCAGTTCTTCGTGGCCGGCATCCAGGCTGCGAACGAATGGTCGCGGAAGACCTACGGCAAGCCCTACGACGCGCTCGGCCCCGCGCAGCGCGCCGAGGCGCTGACGGCCTGGGAGGCTGGCAAGGCCGAATTCAGCTCATTCGACTCTCGGCTGTTCTTCCAGCGTCTGCTTCAGATCACGATGGAAGGGTTCTTCGCCGATCCGATCCATGGCGGCAACCGCAACAAGGTGTCGTGGCGCATGCTCGGCTTCCCGGGTCTCCCCGCGACGTATGCCGACAAGGTCGACCAGTACCGCGACAAGCCCTACGTCGTCGACGAGCCGCAATCGATTGCGGACTTTTCGTGAGAGGACGGACGCGATGGCCACGAAGCTGAAAGAGGTCGACGCCGTCATGATCGGCATGGGCATGACCGGCGCCATGATGGCCAAGGAATTCACCATGGCGGGCCTCAGGGTCGTCGGCCTCGAACGCGGGCCGGACCGGAGGCCGCATGAGGAATCCATCCTGCCGCGGATTCGCGACGAGCTCAGATACGTCCAGCGCATCGAGCTGATGCAGGACAATTCGGTCGACACGATCGCGTTCCGCAACAGTTCCGGACAGACCGCGCTGCCGATCCGCCGCTGGAGCGCGTTCCTGCCCGGCGAAGGCGTCGGCGGCACGTTGAACCATTGGGGCGGGATGCACTGGCGCTATCTGCCGACCGATTTCCGCATCCGCAGTGTGATTAGGGAACGCTACGGCGCCAGCGCCATTCCGCCGGATATGACGATTGAGGACTGGCCCGTCACCTACGACGAGCTCGAGCCCTATTACGACAGGTTCGACAAGATGTGCGGCGCGGCGGGCAAGGCCGGCAACCTGAAAGGCCGGAAGATCGACGGGGGCAATGTCTTCGAGGGGCCGCGCGGCGATGAATATCCAACCCCGCCGCTCAAGTCATCGGCCGGCGCGGTGCTGATGGCGGAGGCCAGCAGGAGTCTCGGCTTCCATCCCTTCCCCTCGCCATTCGGAGCGTCCAGCACGCCCTATACGAACATCTACGGCGTCCAGCTCGGGCGGTGCGAATATTGCGGCTTCTGCGGACGCAATACCTGCGAGGCGAACGCGAAGGCATCGGCGCCGTCCCACATCATGCCGGTGTTGCGCGGCGATCCGAGGTTCGAGCTGCGGACGCACGCCTTCGTGTCGAAGCTGATCTACGACCGGCAGGCGAAGAAGGTCACCGGCGTGCTCTACACCGACATGAAGACCGGCGAGGAGTACGAGCAGCCGGCGAACATCGTAGTGCTCTCGGCCTATGTCTTCGGCAACACGCACATGCTGCTCACGTCGGGCATCGGCCAACCCTACGACCCGCGCACGGGCCGAGGGCTCGTGGGGAAGAATTACTGCTACCAGTTCGAAGCGCCGGCGACCGCCTTCTTCGAGAACAGGAATCTCAACCCCTTCATCGGCGCGCCGGGCGACCGTATGGTGATTGACGACTTCAACGGCGAGAATTTCGACCATTCGGGACTGGGCTTCTTCGGGGGCGGCTACATCGTCGGCGGAAGCGGCGCCGCGCCGCCCATCGGAGGCCGGGACGTGCCGCCGGGCACACCGGCCTGGGGCTCGCAGTGGAAGAAGGAGACCGTGCGCTGGTACTACCGCGCGATCGAATTCAACACGCAGGGGTCGGTCTATGCCAATCGGGCGAATTACCTCGACATCGATCCGACCTACAAGGATTCGCTGGGGCGGCCGCTGCTGCGGTTAACCTACAACGGCACCGACAACGACCACGCCATGTCGCGATACCTCCTGACCAAGGTGGACGCCATCATCAAGGCGATGAACCCGACCACCTATGAGATGCGGCCGCGGCCCCGCAACTTCACCATCGTCCCCTATCAGTCCACGCACAACACGGGCGGCACGATGATGGGGACGAGTCCTGGAAACAGCGTGATCAACCGCTACCTGCAGGCGTGGGATGCGAGCAATCTGTTCATCATGGGCGCGTCGACCTTTCCGCAGCAGCCCGGCTACAATCCGACCGGGACGGTGGGCGCGCTGGCGTACTGGGCGGCGGACAAGATCCTAAAGGACTATGTGAAACGCCCAGGACCGCTGGTGCAGGCGTAACGGGATCAGGGGGAACTTATGCGTCGGTTGTATTCGAGCGCCCTGCTTGGCGCCGTCATGCTGGTCGCGTCGCCCGTGTTTGCCGCCGATGCCAATCGCGGCAAGACCTTGTACGCGGCGTGCCAGGCCTGTCACACGGAAAAGGACGATGCGCTCGGACCGAGCCTGAAGGGTGTTGTGGGGCGCAAGTCGGCGGCGCTCGACAATTTCCGCTATTCCGCCCCGATGAAGCGGTCGAATCTGACCTGGGACGAGCGGAGCCTGCGCGAATATCTCACCGATCCGCAGGGAAAGGTCAAAGGCAACCGGATGCCGTTTTCCGGCCTTGCCAACGCGACCGATGTTGCAGACGTGATCGCCTATCTGCAGACTCTGAAATAGCCGTTCGTGCATTCATTTTCCGCCGGGAGGCAACAGCGAATGCGTCACAGAAGTCTCATCTCGATGACCGCCGCAGGCGTGGTCACGCTCTCGTTCCTGGTCCAGTCCGCATCGCTTCGCAGCCAGACACCTGCCGGGGTCGCCTTGACCGGCCAGGTCACCTCCACGGATGAGGGGGCCATGGAAGGGGTGCTCGTCAGTGCGAAGAAGGCCGGGTCGACGATCACGACCACGGTGGCCACCGACGCGTCCGGACAGTATCGCTTTCCGGCCGACAGGATGGAGCCGGGGCAGTACACGATCACCATGCGGGCGATCGGGTACGAGCTCGGCGCTCCCGCGTCGGTCCGCCTCAGCGGCGGCGCGCCCTCGAACGCCGACCTCGCGCTGACCCGCGTGCGTGACCTCTCCACGCAGCTCAGCAACGCCGAGTGGATGATGAGCATGCCGGGCACCGATCAGGAGAAGCGCGTGCTGCTCAACTGCATCACCTGCCACACGCTGGAGCTGGTCGCGCGCAGCAGGCACACGGCGGCGGAGTTTCCGAAGGTGTTGGCGCGCATGGCCAGCTACGTGAACCAGAGCTCTCCGCTGAAGGTCCAGTTCCGAAAGGCGGAGCGTCTCTACGAGCCGTCCGGCCCGGCGCGGGAGGAAGGCTGGAAGCGGCAGGGCGAGTACCTGGCTCGTGTGAACCTCAGCGCGGGCAAGTGGAGTTACGAGCTCAAGACGCTGCCACGGCCGAAGGGCACGAACACGCGCGTCATCATCACCGAGTACGACATGCCGCGGCGGACGATTCAGCCGCACGACGTCGTCCTCGACAGCGCCGGCACGGTCTGGTACTCGAATTTCGGGGAGCAGGCGGTCGGCAGGATGGACCCGAAGACCGGCAGGGTCACCGAGCTGGAGGTGCCCACGCGCAAACCCGGCTTCCCGACCGGGGAGCTCGGCCTGCAGTTCGACCGAGAGGGCAGGCTCTACTTCGGCATGATGTACCAGGCGGGTGTCGCCAGGCTCGACCCGAAGACGGAGACGTTCGAAATCTTCGAGATCCCCAAGGAATTCAACCGGGACCAGGCGCAGATCAACATGCCGGCCCCCCAGTTCAGCCATGTGGACGGCAAGCTGTGGACGCAGAACAACGGGTTTGCCGTCGTCCACCGCATCGACCTGACGACGGGGAAGTCGGAGACGTTCAAGCCGTTTGGCGACCCGAAGGACGGCGAAAATCACAACATCTACGACATCATTCCGGACTCGAACAACAATCTGTACTTCACCGATTTTCAACACGAGCACATCGGCCGCATCGACGCCAAGACGGGCGACATGAAGCTGTTCCAGGCGCCGACGAGGGCGTCGTCGCCGCGCCGCGGACAGATGGACGCCCAGGGCCGGCTGTGGTGGGCCGGGTACCGCGCCAACCTGGTGGGGATGTTCGACACCAAGACCGAGAAGTTCCAGGAATGGCCGGCGCCCACGCCGTGGAGTGCGCCTTACGACGTGGTGCTCGACAAGCTGGGCTTTGCGTGGACCGGCTCGATGTCGACCGATCGCGTGCTGCGGCTCGACCCCCGTACGGGGGAGTTCAGCGAATACCTGCTGCCGCGGACGTCGAACATCCGGCGTGTGTTCGTGGACAACCGCGCCGCGAGGCCCGTCTTCTGGGTCGGGAACAACCAGGGCGCGTCGATCGTCAAGCTCGAGACGCTCGAATAAGATCGCCTCGACGACCGACGTCGTGCCCGGCTTCAGTCGGGCTGAAGCCCGGCACGACGTACGGTGCGGCCCGCCGCTACGACGAGATAAGAATTACGCTACCGTCCCTGCGGCGGCGTCAGGCCGTTTTCCTTGAGGATCGGATCCGCCGCGCTCGAGGCGAGCAGGCGCAGGAGCGCACGCGCCGCGTCGGGCTGCCGCGAGGCCGTGGTGATCGCCCCGGCGAATGCATGTCCAGGCTGGAGCTCGGCCGGAATCGGTCCGACGAAGGTCACCCCCGGGACGTGCAGCAGCTCGCTGACCTGCTGAAATCCAATTTCCACCTCGCCGCGCGCGACCACCGCGGCCACCGGCTCACCCGATGGGGGGCCGCGGACGGCGCGCGTCTTCCGCGCCACCTGGTCGGCGATGCCGAGCTTGGGGAAGAGCGTCGTCCTGAAATAGACGCCGCTCGCGCTGTCGGAGTGGCCGATGGACTTGGCGGCGAGCAAGGTCCGTGTGAACGCCTCGACGGTGCTGATGTCCGGCTTGGCGGCGCCGGCACGCACGACCATCCCGACCTGCGATTTTGCGAGCTCCATCTTGCTGCCGGGGCGGACCAGGCCCCGCTTGACGAGCTCGTCGGCGCCTCCGCCGTCCATGATGACCACGTCCGCCGTTTCGCCTCGTGCGAGACGGTTGGGAATCGCCTCGGGCGAGTCGCCCATCGACGGCCCGCGCGTCGCGATCAGGCGGTGGCCCGTGGTGCGCTCGAACGTGGGCCCCAGCGCCGCGTAGACCTGATAAAAGCCGGCGGAGATCATGACCCGCACTTCCTCGGCGGATACCGATCCCGTGACCATCAGAGCGACGACGCCAAGTCCGGCTAACCGTCGAGCGGCCGACCGTGCTTTCATGAAATCCTCCAATGCGAGCGGTAGTGTACCCCAGGAGCCTCGAAGCGAGAGGTATCAGGTCAGCGGCCGGTCATTCGCTCCAGCTGTTCGGGGTACCGGGCCCCGTGCACCGTGATCCGGGCGGCCGCGCGATCGATCTCGCGCAGATCGCCGGAGGTCAGTTCAATGCGCGCGGCGCCGATGTTCTCCTCGAGGCGAGGCTGCTTCGTGGTGCCGGGGATGGGGACGATCCATGGCTTCTGCGCCAGGAGCCACGCGAGCGCGACCTGTGCGGGGGTTGCCTTCTTCTGCTCTGCGAACCCGGTCAGCCAGCCGACAAATGCCAGATTGGCCTTGCGGTTCTCCGGCGTGAAGCGCGGGACGATGTTCCGGAAGTCTGAACTGTCGAACGTGGTCTTCTCGTCAATCTTCCCGGTGAGGAAGCCTTTGCCCAGGGGGCTGAAGGGAACGAAGCCGATGCCGAGCTCCTCGAGCGCCGGCAGCAGCTCCGCTTCGGGGTTTCTCCACCAGAGCGAGTATTCGCTCTGGACCGCCGTGACGGGCTGGACGGCATGCGCGCGACGGATGGTCTGCGCGCTTGCTTCAGAAAGGCCGAAGTGCCGCACCTTGCCTTCCTGAACCAGATCCTTCACCGCACCCGCGACGTCTTCGATCGGCACGTTCGGGTCCACGCGGTGCTGATAGAACAGGTCGATCGCATCGATGTTGAGCCGCGTGAGGGAGGCGTTGGCGGCCTCCTTGATATGCGCCGGCCGGCTGTCCAGGCCGCGCTGACCGTTCGGCTCGAACGTGAGGCCGAACTTCGTGGCGATGACGACCCGATCGCGGAACGGAGCGAGCGCCTCGCCGACCAGCTCCTCATTCGTGAACGGGCCGTAGGCTTCGGCGGTGTCAAAGAAGGTCACGCCCCGTTCGACGGCGCTCCTGATCAGCGCGATCCCTGCCTGCCGATCGACGGGTGGGCCGTAGCCGAAACTCAGTCCCATGCAGCCGAACCCGAGGGCTGACACTTCCAAATGGCTCTTCCCGAGTCTGCGGTTCTGCATGGCTGGCGGCCTCCCCGGGGATTTAGAGTAGCAGTAAGCGGTCCACTTCATTGAAACGTATCCGGAGCATGCCTTCGTGGTCGGATCCAGGGCGCCAGTGTGCACTCGTGCTCATGTTCGTCCTCATTGCCGCCGCGGCCGGCGCGGACCAGGCCGGCGCACCTGCCGTGCTGTCGCGGGACGCGGAAGGCCGGGTGACCATCCGGGCCACGCGCCTCGAGGAGCCGCTCGTCCTCGACGGCAGGTTCGACGAAGAGGTCTACCAGCGCGTGCCCGCCATGGACGAGTTCGTGCAGGTGGAGCCGGACCTCGGCGCGCCTGGCAGCGACCGGACGGAAGCGTGGGTGTTCTTCGATGCGAACGGGCTGTACGTGGCCGTCCGCTGCTGGGATGACGACCCGCAGACCATCGTCGCGAACGAGATGCGGCGCGACGGCGCCAATATCTACCAGGGCGACAACATCGCCATCGCCCTCGATACGTTCTCCGATCGGCGCACCGGGTTCTTCTTTCAGACCAACGCGCTCGGGGCGCTGCGCGACGCGCTCATCCCCAGCGAGCGCGTCATCGACGACAGCTGGAACACGCTCTGGGACGTCAGGAGCCGGCGGTTCGCCGAGGGGTGGATGACGGAGATCTTCATTCCGTTCAAGTCGCTCCGGTACGTGGCCGGCCGGACGCAGATCTGGGGGTTCAACGTCCGCCGGAACGACCGCTCGAAGAACGAGATCACGTACCTGAGCCCGGTGCCGCGGTCGTACGGGCAGAGCGGCATTGCCGTGCTCTCCACGGCGGGGACGCTCGTCGGCGTGGAGCCGCCGGCCGCGTCGCTCAATCTCGAGCTGAAGCCGTACGGGCTGTCATCGGTGACAACCAACCGCGATGTGCGGCCGCCGGTCTCGAACGATCTGGCCGGCGACGTCGGCTTCGACGTGAAGTACGGGCTCACGCGCAGCCTGATCGCCGACTTCACCTACAACACCGACTTCGCCCAGGTCGAGGCCGACGATGAGCAGATCAATCTGACGCGTTTCAACCTGCGGTTCCCGGAGAAGCGGGACTTCTTCCTGGAGGGCGCCGGGATCTTCAGCTTCGGGCGCGTGCCGGAGTTCGGGCCCTCCGACACCCCGATCCTGTTCTTCAGCCGCGCGATCGGCCTGAGCGGCGGCCAGGCGGTGCCGATCGTGGCCGGCGGCCGGATGACAGGGAAGGCGGGCCCGTACACCGTTGGAGCGCTCACGATCGGTACGGACGAGGCGCCGCTGGCCGGCGCGGAGGCTACGACATTTTCCGTCGTGCGGGTGAAGCGCGACATCCTGCGCCGCAGCAGCGTCGGCCTGATCGCGACGAACCGGTCGCGGTCGCTCGCGGGGCCCGGCTCGAATCAGGCGTTCGGCCTGGACGGGTCGTTCAGGTTCTACGAGAACATCGCGCTGGCGGGCTATTACGCGCGGACCGAGACGCCCCGGCTTCGAGGCGGCCGCGACAGCTATCAGGCGTATTTCGGCTACGAGGCCGACACGTACGGCGCGCAGCTCGAGCACCTGACGGTCGGTGAGGCGTTCAATCCGGAGATCGGCTTCCTGCGGCGCGAAGACTTCCGCCGCAACATGGTGCTGGGGCGGTTCAGCCCGCGGCCGGCATCGGAGCTGGTGCGCCAGCTGCACTTCGAGGGGAGCCTCGAGCGGTTCACCGACAACGACGGCCGGCTCGAGACCCGCGAGGGGCGCGCGGAGGCGCGCGTGAACTTCGAGAACAGCGACACCGCCACCGTCACGTACCTCTCGTCGTACGAGTTCCTGGCCAGTCCGTTCACCATCGCGAGGGGCGTCGTCCTGCCGGTCGGAGCCTACGAATTCCAGGACGTACGCGCCTCGTACCGGCTCGGGCCTCAACGGCGGCTCACCGGGTCGTTCAACCTCGCGCGCGGCAGCTTCTACAGCGGCGATCGGTCGGAGGCGGGCTACAACGGCCGGGCCGAGGTCACGCCGCAGATGGCGTTCGAGCCGCGCGTGTCGTTCAGTTGGGTGGATCTGCCGGAAGGCCGCTTCACGGCCACCCTGCTCGGGGCCCGCGGCGTCTACACGTTCACGTCGCGCACGTTTGCCGCGGCGCTCGTGCAGTACAACTCGAGCACCAGCTCCTTCGCGACCAACATCCGGTTTCGATGGGAGTACACGCCCGGCAGCGACCTCTTTGTCGTGTTCAGCGAAGGGCGCAACACGCTCGAGGGCCCGCCCCGGGGGCTCATGAACCGGGGCGTCGCCATCAAGGTGACGCGCCTGTTCCGGTTCTGACGCACCTCTTGTTTCGTCGTAGCGGCGGGCCTTCAGGCCCGCCGGTCAGAGGCCGGGCTGAAGCCCGGCACTACGTGCGACTCACGTGCGACTAGACGCTCGTTGGAGCGGGCTGGCAGAACTCGTCGTAGGCGCTCGTCAGGATCGCGGCAATCTGATCCGCATCGCGGTTCTCGATCTGCCGCCGTTCCAGCATGAACACGAGCTTGCCGTCCTTCAGCAGGCCGATCGACGGCGACGAAGGAGGATACCCGGTGAAGTAGCCCCGCGCCCGATCGGTGGCCTCGATGTCGGCGCCGGCGAAGACCGTCACGACGCGATCGGGACGCAGCGGGTGCTCGAGCGAATGCAGAACGCCCGGGCGCGCCTTGCCGGCGGCGCAGCCGCAGACGGAATTCACCACGATCATGAGCGTGCCGGAGGTGTGGCTGACGGCCGCGTCGACATCGGCCGCGGTCCGAAGCTCTTCCACCCCGCCCCGGACCAGGTCCTGGCGCATCGGCGCGACGAGCATTTCTGGATAAGGCATGAGGGCATTGTACGCGCGAAGTGTTCCCTGGACCGTATTTGTTGACGTCAAACAGGCACGCGCCATGCTGCGTACGCTCCTATGGCTGCTCAAGCGGCAATTCCGTCGCCTCCCGCGACGCCGGTGCTCCTGATCGAAGCGAATCTCGACGCGCGCGACCGGCATGAGGAGGTGCTGCGGGCCGCGGGATACGACGTCTGCGCGATTGCGGCGTGTCCCGACACCGGCGAGCTCAGCCGTGCGGCGATGGTACTGAGCGATGTGCCCTCCTTTCACTGGCTCCAGGAGCAGCGGGCCCGCCGCCTGCCGCCCACCGTCGTGATCACCGAAGACGAGCGCGCCGGCGTGACGGCGTGTCTCTGTGGGGCCGCCGACTGGGTGCCGGTCGAAAGCGACGCCGCCTATCTGCTGGGCGCCGTCGACGGCGCGCTCCGGTCGACGCCTGAGCGCGGGCGGTAGCGCGCGAAAGCTCGAGGGCTGCGGAGGCCGACTGGAAGACCCATTGCATGATTCGATAGGAAGGAAGGTCGGGCATTGCGACTAAAGTATTTTTCTAGACCGGCGCTCATCCTGGCCCTGGCGCTGATGGCCAGCCATGCAACGCCCGCACAGGAGCGCGCGCGCCCGCGCGAGTCTCCCGAGTCGCTGATTGCGCGGGCGCAGGTCTGGATCCCCACAGCCATTCCGTCGATGGACCTGCGCGTCGGCCCGTCTGGGCCGGGCTCGTTCGAGCCGGGCGCCACGGTCGCCTGCGAATACTTCGAGAAAGAGTTGAGCGGCGCGTCGCCGAAATTCACGTGCCGGCTGCCGGACGGCGACGAGCTCAAAGTGAAGTACGGCGGCGCCAACGGGGAGGTCTACGGCGAGGTGGTCGCCTCGCGCCTGTTGTGGGCGCTCGGCTTCGGCGCCGACCGCATGTACTCCGTGCGGGTCATCTGCCGCGGGTGTCCGGGCCGGATTGGAGGGATCGTCCGAAGCAACGGGGACCGAATCGTCGATCCGGCAGCCGTCGAACGGAAGATTGCCGGAGAGGAGCTGCTCGGGAAGTGGTCATGGGAGGAGCTGGACCGCATCGATGAAGCGGCCGGGGGCGCGCCACAGGCGCATCGCGACGCGTTCACGCTGATGGCGGTGCTGCAGCAGCACAGCGACAGCAAGCCGCAGCAGCAGCGGCTGGTCTGTCTCGACGATGTGACCGGCGAAGACGGGCGGTGCGCGGTTCCGCTGATGATGATCAACGACCTGGGCATGACGTTCGGCCGGGCCAATGCCACCAATCAGCAGTCGGGCGCCAGCGTCAACCTGGCCGAATGGAGCCGGCTCCCGATCTGGAAGGACGCGAAGGGCTGCGTCGGCAACCTGTCGGGATCGTGGACCGGCACCCTGAAGGACCCGGTGATCGGCGAGGCCGGCAGGCAGTTCCTGGCTGGCCTGCTCGTGCAGTTGTCCGATCGGCAGATTGCGGACATGTTCGACGCGGCCCGGATCACCCTGCGGCCGCGCGCGCCCACACGCGGCCGTTCGGGGTTCCCGGCGATCGACGAGTGGGTGGAGGCGTTCAAGCAGAAGCGCGCGCAGATCGTCGACCGGCGCTGCGTCGCGTAGGCGAAGTACGCAGGGCAGGCGCCGCCGGAGACTCGATCGCATCGACCGGCGGACCCGCCGGGATACCCTTATGCGATGGGTATTCGTCTCCGGTCGTGCGGCTTGGCGGCAACTCTGGCCGTCCTGACCGCCGCCTCGCCGGCCGCCGCGCAGAATCCTCCTGAACACCTCCGGCTTGTGGCGCCCGCCGCGCCCGGCGGCGGCTGGGATCAGACCGCGCGGGTGATGCAGCACGCCCTGCAGCAGGCGGGGATCGCGCGCACCGTATCGGTGGAGAACATCCCGGGCGCGGCCGGGCTCATCGGCCTGGCGCGCTTCGTCGGCTCCGAGCAGGGCAGCGGCGATACGCTGATGGTGTCGGGCCTCATCATGCTCGGCGCCATCGTGACCCAGCGGTCGCCGATCACCCTCCGTGAGGTCACGTCCATCGCGCGGCTGACCGGCGAGTACGAGGTCCTGGCCGTGCCGGCCGCGTCGCCGATCCGGTCGCTCGACGATCTGATTCGCGCGTTCACGCAGCGGCCGGAGGCGATCTCCTGGGGCGGCGGGTCGGCCGGCGGCAGCGACCAGATCCTGGCCGGCCTGATTGCGGACGCCGTCGGCGTGGCTCCACGGCGCGTCAACTACATCGCCTTCTCGGGCGGCGGCGAGTCGCTCTCGGCCATCCTGGGCGGCCAGGTCTCGGTCGGGATCAACGGGCTGGCCGAGTTTGCTCCCCAGATTGACGCCGGCACGATACGGCCGCTGGCCATCTCGAGCGCCGAGCGGCTGCCCGGGCTGGACGTTCCCACGCTCCGCGAGCAGGGGATCGACCTCGAGTTCGAGAACTGGCGCTCCGTCGTGGCGCCTCCGGGGATCGACGCCGCCGAACGCCGGTATCTCGAGGGCGTGGTGGAGGCCATGGTGCGGTCCGAGGCGTGGCGCGACGCGCTGACACGCTATCGCTGGCTGGATCGGTACCTTGCGGGCGCCGAGTTCGAGCGGTTCGCCGATACCGAGCACGCGCGCGTGCAGCGAATTCTGCAGCAGCTCGGGACGACGGCCAAGGAGTCGAGCGCCGCTCCCGGTCTCTACCCGCTCTTCGTGCTGGGAGGGCTCGTCCTGCTCGGCCTGGCCGCTGTCGTTCCCGCGATCCGTCGGCGCCCGGTCATCCCGTCGCAGACTGCCGTGCGCGGCTGGCGGTCGGTCGGTCTGATTGCGGCCGGCGGGTTCCTCGACGTGCTCTTCGCCGAGCGGCTCGGCTTCATCATTGCCTCCGCCGTGCTCTTCTGGCTCGTGGCGCGCGCGTTCGATGAGCGCCGCCCGGTTCGGGACGCGCTGTTTGCGGTCGCGGTCTCGGTGGCGGCGTACCTGCTGTTCGGCCGCGTGCTCGACCTCCCGCTCCCGGCCGGCGTGCTGGCGTTCTGAATGGGCCTGTTCGACATCCTCAGCGCGCTCGGTGGCGGCTTTGCGAGCGCGATCACCCCCGCGCACCTCGCCTGGGCGCTGGCCGGGGTCACGCTCGGCACGGCGGTCGGCGTGCTGCCGGGCATCGGCCCCGCGCTGACGATCGCGGTGCTGCTGCCGGTGACCTTCAGCCTCGATCCGCTGAGCGCGTTCATCGCGTTCGGCGGCATCTATTACGGGGCGATGTACGGCGGGTCGACCACCAGCATCCTGCTCAACACGCCGGGCGAGACCGGCTCGATCGCCACCGCGATCGACGGCTACATGATGGCCCGCCAGGGGCGCGGGGCGGCGGCGCTCACCACGGCCGCGGTGGGATCGTTCGTGGCCGGCACGCTGGCGACGACGGCGCTGGCGTTCTTCGCGCCGATGCTGGCGTCGGTGGCGCTGCGCTTCGGCTCCGCCGAGTACTTCGCGCTCACGATCGTGGCGTTCACCACCGTGTCGGCGCTCCTGGGCGACTCGCTGGCCCGCGGGCTCTTCAGCCTGTTCCTGGGTCTGGCGCTCGGCCTGATCGGCATCGACCCGCTGACCGGGGTCGCCCGCTTTTCGTTCGGCATCCCGCAGCTGCTCGACGGGATCGATGTGGTGATTCTGGTGATCGGCCTCTTCGCGGTGGGGGAGACGATCTATCAGGCCTGGCGGTACGGGCGCGAGCCGCTCGAGGCGATCATGCTGCACGACTTCACCGGGATGAGCCGCGAGGAGTGGCGGCGCTCGTGGAAGCCCTGGCTGCGGGGCACGGCGATCGGGTTTCCGCTCGGCGTGCTGCCCTGCGGCGGTACGGTGATCCCGACCTTTCTGTCCTATCTGACCGAGAAGCGCCTCAGCGACACGCCCGAGCGGTTTGGCCGCGGCGCGATCGAGGGCGTGGCGGGGCCCGAGGCGGCCAACAACGCGGCGGCGGCGGGCGTGCTGGTGCCGCTGCTCACACTCGGCCTGCCCTCGTCGGCGACCGCGGCGATCATGCTGGCGGCGTTCCAGCAATACGGGCTGCAGCCCGGGCCGCTGCTCTTCACGTCGCAGCCGGACCTCGTCTGGACGCTGATTGCGAGCCTCTTCATCGGCAACGTGATGCTGCTCGTGCTCAATCTGCCGCTGGCCGGGGTGTGGGCCCGTGTGATGCTCGTGCCGCGGCCGCTGCTCTTCGGCGGCGTGCTCGTGCTCGCGTCGCTCGGCGCCTACACGCTGAACCGCTCGCTGCTCGACCTCGGCCTGCTGTACGGCGTCGGCGCGATCGGGTGCCTGATGCGCGTTCACGATTTTCCGCTCGTCCCGGCGGTCCTCGGCCTGATCCTCGGGCCGCTCTCGGAGCAGCACTTCCGCCGGGCGATGGCGATCAGCGAGGGCGACGTCTCCATTTTCGTGACGCGCCCCCTGACGGCGTCGCTGCTGCTGGCGGCCGCCGCCGTCCTCGTCCTCCCGTCGCTCTGGAAGAGAAAGGGGTGAACGTGGTCGTCATCGGCGCGGGCGCGGCCGGCGCGATGGCGGCGATCTGGGCTGCATCGGCGGGGGCCGACACACTGCTCCTCGAGCGGACGGCCGACGGCGGCCGCAAGATCCTGATCAGCGGCGGTGGCCGCTGCAACATCCTGCCCGTGCGCGCGGACGAGTCGCGGTTCGTCACCGGGTCGCCGCGCCATCTGCTCCGGAAGATCGTCCGCTCGTGGCCTCTGCAGGAGCAGGTCGCGTTCTTCGAGCACGAGGCCGGCATTCCCCTTGTCGAGGAGGTCGAGTCGGCCAAGCGGTTTCCCGTGTCGCAGCGCGCCGCCGACGTCCGGGAGCGGCTGTTCGGGCTCGCCCGGCGGCGCGGCGTGGCGCTGCGGGCCCATGCGCGGGTCACAGACGTGGCGCCGGATGCCGGCGGCTGGCGGATTGAGATCGCGGGGCAGGATCCGCTGCATGCCGGGGCCGTCATCCTGGCGACGGGAGGCCTGTCCGTGCCGAAGACCGGCAGCGACGGCGACGGCCTCCGCATGGCCGGGCGGCTCGGACATACGGTGCACGACACCTATCCGGCACTGACGCCGCTCGTCGCCGATCCCGCGCCGTTTGGCGATCTGGCCGGCGTGTCGCTGCCGGTGGCGATCACCGCGCAGGCCGGCCCCATGCGCGCGCGGGCGGCCGGCGGCTTTCTCTTCACGCACCGCGGCTACAGCGGGCCGGCCGTGCTCGACGTGTCGCACGTCGCCGTGCGCTCCAGAGGCTCGGCGACGCCGGCGCGGATCGAGGTGTGCTGGACGCCGTGGGACGCGAGGGCCTGGGATGCCGCGTTGCGTCCGGGCGGCGCGCGGACGGTGGCGGCCGTGGTGGGGCGGCAGGTCCCGGACCGGCTGGCCCGAGCGCTCCTCGAGCGCGCCGGGATCGATCGCAGCCGGACGCTCTCGAACCTCACGCGCGACCAACGCCTCCGTCTCGTGGACGCGCTGACGCGCGCCGAGCTGCCGTGGACCGGCGACGAGGGGTATCGAAAGGCCGAGGTCACGGGCGGCGGGGTCAGCCTCGGGGAGGTTCACCCGGGAACCCTGGAGAGCCGCCGATGCAAAGGCCTCTTCCTGTGCGGCGAAATGCTGGACGCCTTCGGCCCGATCGGGGGCTACAACTTCCTCTGGGCGTGGGCCACGGGACGGGCGGCCGGCCTCGGCGCCGCGCGTCGATCCATCTGAGCGGGCCCGCCCTGCGCGATAATCACAGGATGATGCATGATGCCGTTTAGCGAGTTTCACCTCCATCCCGACCTTTTGAAGGGTATCCGCGAGCTGGGATTCACCCGGCCGACGCCCGTTCAGGCAGAAACGATTCCCGCGGCGATGGACGGCCGCGATCTGCTGGCCTGCGCGCAGACGGGCAGCGGCAAGACCGCGGCGTTCCTGCTGCCGATCCTGCATCGCCTCATGGCCAGGCCCCGCCGCACGACCCGCGCGCTCGTGCTGACGCCGACGCGTGAGCTCGCGGCCCAGATCCTCGAGGACCTCAACGCGCTGGCGGTCCACACGCCGCTGACCGGCGCCGCCGTCTACGGCGGGGTCGGCATGGGGCCCCAGGAGCATGCGTTCCGGGCCGGCGTTGATGTGATCGTGGCGACGCCGGGCCGGCTGCTCGACCATGCCACACGGCCGTACGCAAAGATGGGTGGGCTCGAGTACCTCGTGCTGGACGAGGCCGACCGGATGCTCGACATGGGGTTCCTCCCCGACATCAAGCGCATCCTTCGCCACATTCCCGCGCACCGCCAGACGCTCTTCTTCAGCGCGACGATGCCGGCGCCGATCGGCGCGCTCGCGGCGGACCTGCTGAAGCATCCCGTGACGGTCAACCTGCAGCGCCGGTCCGCACCCGCGGTCGGGATCACGCAGGCGGTCTATCCGGTGCCGCAGCCGCTCAAGGCCGCGCTCCTCGTCGAGCTCCTGCAGCGCGGCATCCTGCAGCAGGCGCTGGTGTTCACGCGCACCAAGCATCGGGCCAACCGGCTGACCGAACACCTGGTGCGGCATCGTATTGAGGCCGCACGCATCCACGGCAACCGGTCGCAGCGCCAGCGGACCGAGGCGCTCGCGGGCTTCAAGGACGGCACGTACCCGGTGCTCGTGGCCACCGACATCGCGTCGCGCGGCATCGACGTCGAGGCGCTCAGCCATGTGGTGAACTTCGACGTGCCGATGGCGCCCGACGACTACATCCACCGGGTAGGCCGCACGGGGCGCGCGGAGTTGACGGGGGAGGCGTTCACGTTCGTGGCGTCCGAAGAGGAGTCGGATCTGAAGGCCATCGAGCGCGCCATCGGCCGGACGCTGCCGCGCGTGACGCTCCCCGACTTCGATTACCGGGCGGCGGGGCCTCAGCTCGAGGTGCCGCGGGGCGAGCGTCTGGCGGCGATGCGCCGGCAGCGCGCCGGCGGCCGCCGCGGGACGAGCGGACACGGCGGGGCGGGGGGGCGACACCCGGGCAGCGGTCGCCGGCCGCCGCGCCGGCGATAGGGGCCGCGTGCGTGGCGTCCATTTGACGTAATGCCCGGATTCTGCGACCCTTCCATTCCGTACCGAACGCTGGAGGCCATTCAATGGGTGTTCATCATGTGTCGCGGCTGCTGCTGGTTGGAGTCCTGTCCCTGGTGCCTGTCGGCCTGTTCGCCCAGGGCGGAGGGATGGCGTCAGCGCTTGGCGTGACGGTCGGGAAGCTGCAGACGGAAGAGCAGAAGCGGGGCGACGCCATTTTCCACAAGAACTGCCACCTGTGCCACATCTCGACGCCGCAGAAGCGGGAGCTGAACATCGCTTTCACCGAACTGGTGGGCCTGTTTCAGAAGCCGAATATCAACGAGCAGGCCGTGCGGCAGCTCGTTCAGGCCGGGATTCCGGACCGGATGCCGAGCTTCCGCTACACCCTGAACGAAGCGGACATGAACGATTTGATCGCGTACCTGCGGATTCGCTGAGGCACTCCCACAATGAGGAGGAGACTGATGTCTCGATCACGTGTGTTGTTCCTGGCTCTCGCCATCGCAGCGGTTGCGTTCTCGGCAACGCTGCCGGCCGTTTCCGACAGCGCCGCTCCGAGCAACGAGCTCACCGGCACGGTGAGGGGTTCCGACGGCAAGCCACTGGAAGGCGTGGCCGTGTCGGCAAGGGCCGACGGGTCGTCGGTGACGACGACGGTCTATACGAATCAGAACGGCGCGTACGCGTTCCCGAAGCTCGACTCGGGCCGCTACCAGATGTGGGCGCAGGCCATGGGGTTCGACCGCCCGGTGGCCCAGGCGGCGGTCACCGCCGGCAGCCCGGCGCAGCAGAACTTCACGCTGAAGTCGACGCCGATCGTTCCGCGCTCGCTCTCGTCGGCCGAGTGGATGCTGAGCCTGCCGGACGACACGAGCTTCGATCGCCGCATGAAGATGGTGGTGCTGAACAACTGCAGCAACTGCCATCTGCCGGCCAACTGGCTCGAGAAGAAGTTTGACGAGGCGAGCTGGAACACGGTCCTCGATTACATGGAGAAGATCGCGCCGCACGGCAGCGTGCCCGAGAACTCGGCCGGCGACCCGGAGGGTCACGGCGTGGCCGGGATGCCGTTCCCGGCAGGCGAGCTCGACGCCAACGGGGATCCGATCGGCATCCACACCAAGCTGATGCGCTTCTACCGGAAGGACCTGATCACGTACCTGACCACGGTTGCGGGTCCGACGGCGGTGAAGCTGCAGCCGAAGCCGTTCGCGCGTCCGAAGGGCATCGAAACGCAGATCGTCGTCACCGAGTACGACCTGCCGTTCAACCGGCCGCCCGGCGTAGGCCGGTTGGATCCGCGCACCGCCAAGGTGGCGTCTCTGGCGAACCGCGATGGCAAGACCATCGTGCAGGACGCGGCCATTGAGCCCCGCAACGAGTACCGCAGCGGCTCCGACTGGAGCTGGGGCACGCGTGACGAACACCTCGAGCGCGGCGCGCACGATATCGCCATCGGCACCGACGGCAATGTGTATTTCGGCATGAATGCCATGAGCGAGGATCCGGCGCGGAACCTGATCTGGTACGGCGCCGGGCGCGGGTTCGCGAGCCTCAACGTCAAGACCAACGAGATCAAGACGTACATGGGCGTGAGCAACGCGCTGTCCCATGGCACGCAGGTCGACAGCAAGGGGATCGTCTGGGGCTCGCTGGGCACCGGCTGGGCCAGGCTCGACCCGGCCTCCGGCCGTGTCACCGAGTTCAAGACGCTCACCTCCGACACCCGCCCGTACGATTTGGGCGTGGATCGGTTCGACAACGCCTGGGTGTCGCAGATGGGGCTGGACGCGCTGTCCGTCGTGGACGGGCGGACCGGCGACGTCACGGAAATCCGGCTGCCGTCTCCACTGAAGTCGGCTGACCTGCGACCGGAAGACATCAAGATCTACAAGGAAGTCGGGTCGTGGGATCACAATGCGGCGCCGGGCCAGCTCGGGCCGCGCCGCATGGTGGGGGACCTGACGGGCGACTACGTCTACTCGGGGCTCTACTGGGCCGGCGGCATCGCCCAGATCGACGCGCGCACGAAGAAGTTCGTGAAGATTCACGCGATCCCCGAGCTCCGCTGGGCGCAGCCCTACAAGCCGATGCCCGACAAGAACCACCAGGTGTGGTTCAGCAACTCGGCGGCCGACGTGCTCGGGATGCTCAATCCGAACAGCGGACGGATCATCCTGTATCAGCTGCCGACCCGGGGCACCAACTCCCGCCACCTGGGCGTGGATAACACCACCCCGGTCCCGACCGTGTGGGTGCCGTACACCGGCGCCGGCAAGATCGCGCGCGTGCAGTTCCGCCGCGACACGTCGAAGGACTAGAGCTCCCTTGTGGGGCGGGTTCCTCTTTTGTAGGGCGGGTGCTGCCGGAGATGCGTTCGCATCGACCGGCAGACCCGCCACTCGCCTACATACGGAACCCGCGAGGCCGCCTACGTACTTACCGCGTGCCTGTGGCGATGGGCGCCGGCGCGATGTTGGCGCTGTCCATGGGTCCTGTCTTCACCGCCGGTTTCGCCCAGCGGATCGCGCCGCGGACGTTGTCGGCCGCCGTGCCCGCCTTCGACAGCGTAATCGTGTAGGTCTGCTTGTCCTTCGGTCCGATGCGCCGCGCCTGCCACACCGCCGTCGTGGCCTTGAGCTCGGCATCCGTCCGCTCGCCCTGGTACCCGGCGCCGGTCGTGCTCACCACCTTCGCGCCGGCCGGGAGGGCGACGGCAATGGTGATCTCTTCGGCGGCCAGCCCCTTGTCGCGAAGGCCGATGTTCTGGACGTCGAGCGTGTAGGTCACGCCGTCGGCGGCGGGCACGCCCGCGCTCAGGCGCCCCTGCATCAGCGGACGGAACCCGAGGTCGCGGGCGAAGGTGAAGATCTCCTGCAGCAGCGACTCGGGCAGCCGCTCCGGCGAGTAGTTGCCCATCCGCACGCGGACGGCGGGCGTTTCCCCGAGCAGCTTCCAGTGCATCGGCATCGTCGTCGTGTGGCCGTACACCATGCTGCGCAGCCAGGCGAAGTCGGCGTCGACCGCCCCCATGTTCTGGCGCGGACCGTTCAGCGTCGGCCCGTGGCACTGCGAGCAGCCGACAGCGGCGAGCGCGACCTGCTGGCCGTGCGGCGCACCGGCCGGGACCTCGAACCGCCACTTTCCGGGCTGCGCGACGCTCGGAAGACTCTCGAAATACGTGACCAGGTCGGCAATCTCGCGATCGCTGATCTGCGAGTCCACGTACGCCGGCATGATGCCCCACGGCTTGCGCACGGCCTGGCGGAACTGCGCCACGGTCAGCCGGCGGCCGGCGAGATCGGGCCCGAAGGCCCCCTCGCCATTCGTGCCGTGACAGTTGCGGCACTGGGTGGCCGGGCCTTCCCACAGCGCTTTGCCGGCCTGGGGGTCACCGGGCGCCGATGGAGATGCAGCCTGGGCGAGCGGGAGCAGCAGAACGGCGGCGAGCAGCGTCGTCATGTCGGGATGCCTCCTGGACGAGGCATACTTTACAACGCTTTTCTCAGTGGATGACCTCTCCCGTGACGATATCGTCCAGGGTCTCGAGATGGGGGATTTCGAGCGTGCGGACCGCTTCGATGGCCAGCGCGATCGTCTGGTCGGCGCTGCACGACTCGGGCGATGCCTTCAGCCGCTTCCGGGCGGCGCGGAGCGCACGCAGCACCTGCGCCCGATCGAAACGCTGTCCCTGGCAGTGATCACAGAAGCTCATAGCCACAGTTCTACCAGATAGGGCAGCCTCGGACAATCTGAAGAGGCCCCGCGTGTTAGGATCCGGCCGTCACATCGGCCCGAAGGCCGGTCTCGGGAGGTTGCCGTGAACAAGACGCATGGACTCGCAGTGATCGCGTGCCTGGGCGGCGTGGCCGTTGCCGGTTCCTCGATGATGGCGCGCGCGCAGGGCCAGCCGCCGCCGGACCGGCCGGCCGTCACCGTCCGCGGCCAGACGTATACGCCCCGTTCGATTCTCGCGCGCAACATGGGCACGGACGCCGACCAGACATCGCAGTTTCCGCCGCACAAGGTCATCGGAAACATCTATTACGTCGGGACGCGGACGCTCAGCGCGTTTCTGGTCACGACGCCCCAGGGGCACATCCTGATCAACACGACGTACGAACGAAACGTGCCGGTCCTTGAAAAGTCGGTGAGCGACCTCGGGTTCAAGTTTCCGGACATCAGGATCGTGCTCGCCACGCACGCGCACGGCGACCACCAGGAAGGGGATGCGCTGGTCAAGCAGAAGACCGGCGCCCAGGTGATGGTCATGGCCGAAGACGTGCCGGCGGTGCAGAACATCAAGCCGGGCGGCAAGGACCACCCGGTCGACCGCGTGCTGCGCGACGGCGATACCGTCTCGCTCGGCGGCACGACGCTTGTCGCGCACCTCACCGCCGGCCACACGCGCGGCTGCACCACCTGGACGACGCGTGTGCAGGAGGGCGGCCGTGGCTATAACGTCGTGTTCCACTGCAGCCTTCGCGCCCCGGGCAAGATCTCGCCGGCGGTGGAGGCGGAGTTCAACCGCACCCTGAAGGTGGTCCGGGAGCTGCCATGCGACGTGCCGCTCGGCGACCACCCTGCGCAGTACAACATGCATGCGAAGCACGCGAGGCTGCAGAGCGGCGGAGCCAATCCCTTTGTCGATGCCGAGAACTGCGACCTCGAGACCGACATCCAGGAGGCGATGTTCAAGGCCGGGCTGGAGGAGCAGGCGAAGGCGGTGCCGTAGACCCTACCACCCGACGGCCTGGCCGTCCTTGCGGTGGTCGGAGCCGGCGCGGTAGACGCCGTTCACCGGCAGGTCCTCCGTGATGCTGCGGCGATCGAAGGTGGGCTCGGGGAGGCTCGGGTCGCGCGTGAACAGGATCCCCTGATAGCCGCCGACGGCCGAGCCATCGACCGGCTGGACGGCATGCCCCTTGGCGCGGAGCGCCTGGCCGACCAGCCCGAACAGGTTCGCTTCGAGCAGCAGCACGTTGGCCGCCTGACTGTGGGTGAAGCGCGCCGCATCGGTCGTCATCTGCACGTTCATGCCGAGATCGATCAGGTTGATCATGTGCTGGACGTGCGTCTCCGGCTGGACGCTGCCGCCCATGTTGCCGAACGCCATCAGCGGCCGGCCGGCCTTCATCACGAAGCCCGCGATGATGGTGTGGAACGGCCGCTTGCGGGGCGCCACGACGTTGGGGCTGCGGGGGTCGAGCGAGAAGCCGGCCCCGCGGTTCTGCAGCACGAAGCCGTAGCGCCCGACCGTCGTTCCGCTGCCGTACACGCCGTATACGCTGTGAATCAGCGACACCATATTGCCCCAGCGATCGGCGGCCGCCAGGTGGATCGTCCCTCCGCCGGCCCCGCCACGAACCCCGGGCGCCGAGGCCGCGCGCGGATCGATCCGGCCGCAGAGCGTCGCGGCATACGACTTCGTGAGCAGACGGTCGAGCGGCACCGGCGTGAACCGCGGATCGGCGTTGTGCGTGTACAGGTCGGCGTAGGCGAGCTTCTTGGCCTCAACGAGCAGGTGCCAGTACATCGGATCGGCCGGTCCGAGGTCCGCGAGGCTCAGGCCCAGCTTCGGCACGCAGGTCTCGAGGATGTTGAGCATCTCCAGGACGGCAAAGCCCTGGCCGGGCGGCGGCAGTTGATAGACATCGTGGCCGTGGTAGCTGGTCGAGATCGGCTCGACCCATTCCGGCTGGAATTCAGCGAGATCCTCCCGGGTCATCGCGCCGCCGTTCGCGCGGATCTTCTCGACGATGGCTGCGGCGATGTCGCCGCGATAGAACGCATCGCGCCCCTGCTGCTGCATGAGGCGGAAGGCGGCGGCCAGCCGGGGATTGCGGATGATGCCGTAGAGCGGCGGCGCCTGGCCGGCGGTCAGGAACGTCTGGCTCGAGTCCGGGTCGCCGCGCAGCACGCCGACGCTGTCGGCCAGATCCGCGTGGCGGCGCTCGGCGATCGCCCACCCTTCCTCAGCCACGCGCGCGGCACGCTCGAACGCCTCCCTGAAGGTCACGGTGCCGAAGCGGGTGAGCAGCGCGTCATATCCGGCCACCGCGCCCGGCACCGTCGTCGCATTGACGCCGCTGGGAGGGACCGATGAGGCGCCGAGCCGTTCGGTGAAGTACCCGGGGGTCCAGGCGGAGGGCGCCCAGCCGGCCGACGCGAGGCCGTACAGCTTCTTGTCGCGTGCGGACCAGACGAGCGCGAAGAGGTCGCCGCCGATGCCGGTGTCGTTCTGGGACGTGACGTCGAGGACGGCGCCCGCCGCGACGGCGGCGTCGATGGCATTGCCGCCGCGCTGCAGGATGTCGAGGCCGGCCTGGGCGGCCAGCGGGTCGCTGGTGGCGACCATGCCGTGGCGGGCGAGGACTTCGGAGCGGCCCTGCGCCAGCCAGCCCTGGGCGCGCGAGCCGGGCACGGCGCGGATGGCCGCGGCCGGATTCGGCTCGTCCGGCGTGGGGGTGCCGAACGCGTGCGGCGACTGCGCGGCGCCCGTCATGCCGATGGCGCCGGCCGCCAGCATCGCGAGCAGGGCCGCGGCGCGCGCGAGAGAACGGTGCATGTCATGTCGTACGTAGTGCCGGGCTTCAGCCCGGCTAAAGCCGGGCACTACGTTTCTGGAAAGCCGGGCACTACGTTTCTGGAAAGCCGGGCACTACGTTTCTGGAAAGCCGGGCACTACGTTTCTGGAGAGCCGGGCACTACGTTTCTGGAAAGCCGGGCACTACGTCGGTACCAGCTACGCGGTGGCCGACTTGCGCGGCAGCTCCGCCTTCGCCGTGCGCATGCGGAGCTTCTTGATGCTCTGCTCGAGCCGCTCGGCGAGCTCGCGCTCCTGCCGGAGCGTCTGCAGCGTGTTCTGCACCTCCTGCATGGTGAAGTCGATGCGGGCCAGCTGCTCGGTGAGGTGGTCGATGACCGACTTCTGCTCGTTGAGCGTCTCGAGGTTCACGCTGACGTCCTCGAGGAGGTTCGAGATGAGGCTCGTGCGCGACTGGACGTCCTCGACCATCTGCCGGCGCGCTTCGATCGCGGCCAGCTTCTCCTCGGTCTGAACGGCCGTCGCCAGCATCGCCTCGATCTGCTGCCGGACGGTGGCGAGCTCGTCGCGGTGGCCGCTGACGAACTGCAGGTCGGCCTTGCTCCGGGCGCCCACCTCGTGGACGTTGTCGACCTGCGCCTTGACGGCCGCGACGACCGTCTGCCGCTCGATGATCCCCTTGATGGTGGCGTCCAGGCCGGCGGCCTTGTCGAGCAGCTCGGCCACCTTGCCTTCGACGCCCGCGACCTTCTTTTCGGAGAAGGCGATCTGCGCGCGGCGCTGCTCGAGCTGCCGGGCGAGCGTCTCGGTGCGCTTGAGCTGGTCTTCGGTGGCGGCCGCCTGCGCCGCGACGTCGCGCTGTCGCGTCTGCACGCGCGTCAGCTCGCCGACGAGGTCTTCCTTGATGGCGGTCGCGCGCGCCAGCTCGTCACCGAGCGCCTCGACCTGCTTCATCCGCTCGACAGCCTCGGCGACCAGCGATCGCCCCATCTCGGACGCCTCGGTGAGGCGCGCCTCCTGCTCCAGGATGGCCGCTTCGTCCCGCTTCACCTCGCTCACGCGGGCGTGGATCTGCCCGACCTGATCCTCGAGCGTCCTGAGCCGGTCGCCCATCGGCAGGAGCTTCTTCTGCCGGGTGGCCACCGCGTCAATCTTCTGCTGCGCGTCGAGCGTCTGGGCGAGGACGGCGTCGCACTGGCTCTTGACGCCCTCGAGCTCGCTGCGGCGGGCGATCTGCTCGGCCAGCTTCCCGTCGACGTCGACCGCCAGCGTGCGCAGCGCGTCGACGCGCGACTCGAGCCGCTCGACGAACTGCACGCGCGAGGACACCTGCGTGATCTGCGTGTCGAGCTGCGCGGTGAGTTCGCCGAGCTGCGAGGTCTGCTTCATGCCGTCGTCCACGAGCCCGAGCTTGCCGTTGATGGCATTGAGCGTCGCGTCGAGCTGGGGCGTGCGGGCCATGAAGCCGGTCATCCGCTCGCTGAACGCGTCGAGCGCGGCCCGGTCGGCCGCGAGCGTGTCGCGCAGCCGGCTCATGTCGGCGTACGCCTTGTGGAAGTCGTGGATCTCCTGGCGGAGCGTCTCGAGGTCCTGCCGGCCCCGCTGCAGCACGTCGTGCTGCAGGGCGGTCCGCTTGGCGAGCTCTTCGACCTGATTGAGCCGCTCGTGCAGCGTATCGAGGCTCGCCTGCTTCCGGGTGAGCTCGTCGGCATGGGTCGAGAGCCCGTCGAAGTCCTTGGTGAGCGAGTCGACCTTCTGATGGAGCTGGGAGAGGCTGCGCTCCTTGGCCGTCAGCGCGTCCATGCGCGTCTCGGCCTCCGCCGCGGTGCACTGCAGGCTGCGCAGCCGCGCCTCCAGCGCGTCGACCTCCTTCTTCTCCAGGGCGACGCGGTCGAGCGAGGCGCGCAGGCCGTCCATGAGCGTGCGGCCGTCCTTTTCGAAGCGCACCGACTGGCGGGCGAGATCGTCGCGCGCCTTGGTGATCGCCTCGACGGTGACGTTGGTCTGCTGGACGAGCGCTTCGATCCGCCCGACCGTCTCCTCGCTCTTGTGCGCCTCCTTGAGCGACTCGTTGAGCTTGTTGATCTGGACGTCCATGCTCCAGACCATCTCGTTGAGGCGGTTGGCCTCGAGAACGGCGCGCTCGACCGTGTGCTTCTGGCCCTCGAGCGCCTTGGCCTTCTGCGCCACGTGCTCGGCGAGCGCGTTGAGGCCCGCCAGCTTCTCTTCGGTCGTCTTGCTCAGCTCCTGGAGCTGCATGAGCGGCCCGAGCTTGTGCTCGAGGTCCTTCACGGTGGCGGCCGCGGCGGTCGAGTCCTCGCGGGCTTCGCGGGACGTGTCCTTCAACTTGGCGTAGTCCTGCGCCAGCTGGCCGGCGGTGCTGCGCACCTGATCGAGCTCGCTGCGGACGCCCGACGCCTGCTTCAGCGTGTCCTGGATCTCGGTCTGCGTCTGCCGCACCTGCTTGCGGAAGTCTTCGAGCGCCGTCTGCTCGCGCTTGAGCGCCTCGACGGCCGCCTGCGCGGCCAGCGCCTGCGAGGAGAGCTGCTGGATCGACTGCCGGTGCTTCTGCACCTCGCTCTCGGGCGCGATCAGCTTCTCGGCCGACTGCTGCGCCGCTTTGGCGGCGTCGAGCAGCGTCTGGATGCGGCCGTCGACGTCGGCAAACGTGCGGAGGCGGGTCTCGAGGCCGCCGACCCGCGTGTCGACCTCGGCGATCCGTCCGGCCGTGGCGGCGGTCTTCTCGTCGATTTCGCCCAGCGACTTGCCGATCTGGGTGAGACGCGAACTGCGCATCGTGATCTGCGTCAGCATCGTGTTGAGCGCACTGCGCTCTTCCTTCGCCGCGGCAATCAGGGCCTGGATCTCGTCCGCGTCCTTCTTCTGGGCCTTGCCGCCCCCCGTCAGATTCTTCAGCGCATCAAGCATGATCGGTCACCCTTAACTTTCGGCCTTTGACTTCTGATCGTGGACCTGAAGCCACAGAGCATACCGGCACGCCCGGCCGCACTCAAGGGTGAGTTGCAAGGCGAAACCGCACCCCACCTGTGCAGATCTGGGCCATTTTCGGAAACGGCCATGAGATGATCGAAGCGCCGGAGGTGCCGTGTTTCCGTATCACGACGACAACCAGACCCAGCGCACGCCGATCGTCACCCTGGCGCTCATCGGCGCGAGCTCCCTCGCCTGGCTGCTCGTGCAGGGCGCCGGGACCACCGCGATGCTCGCGGAGTCGGTCTGCGAGCTCGGGCTCATTCCCGGCGAGCTCACGCTCTCGGCGGCGCCCGGCACCCAATTCCCGATGGGCGAAGGGCTCGTCTGTCTCACCGACCCGAGCCGCCAGGTCTCGCACGTGATCACGTCGATGTTCCTGCACGGGTCGTGGATGCACCTGCTCGGCAACATGTGGTTTCTCTGGCTCTTCGGCAACAACATCGAGGACTCGATGACGCGGCCGCGCTTCGTGGCGTTCTACCTGCTGAGCGGCCTGGCCGCGGCGGGCGCGCAGGTGTGGGCGGACCCGGCGTCCGCCGTCCCGATGGTCGGCGCCTCGGGCGCGATCAGCGGCGTCATGGGCGCCTATCTCGTGCTGTTCCCTCGCGTGCGCGTGCGCACGATGGTCCCGCTCGGCTTCTTCCTGCATTCGATGGCGCTGCCGGCGTGGGTGATGCTCATCTACTGGGCCTTCCTGCAGGTTGCCGGCGGGGTCATGAGCATCGCCTCCGAGCAGACCGGCGGCGTCGCGTTCTGGGCGCATCTGGGCGGCTTTGCCGCCGGCGTCGTGCTGGTGAAGGTGTTCGAACGGCGCGACCGGGTCGCGGCCCACACGACGGACTACTGGTCGCCACGCCGCCCATGAGGCGGGCGTGGCGCCGGGGTTGACGCGAGCGAGGCCGGGCTGAAGCCCGGCACTACGTACTGTACGTAGTGCGCGGCTTCAGCCGCGCCCGAAGGTACTGTACGTCGTGTCCGGCTTCAGCCGGACCTTACTCGCCGAGATACGCGACCTGCAGCCGGCTCTGTGCGTCGGCGGCAGCCCATGGCATATACGCCGCACCGGACGCGTTGTAGACGTACACGGCAAAGGTGTCGCCGACCGCGAACTGCCACGTCACGTCGGCGAACTGGTCGCGTGTGGCTGGAAAGAATCCCGTGTGCAGTCCGTGCTGCAGCTGGCTGCCGTTGACTTCCACCTTCACCGAGCCGGTGACGCCATCGGTGACGCCCCAGAAGTTGATCCGATACAGCCCGGCGGTCTGAACGGTAAAGGTCCCATCGGCGTTCACGAGCAGGTGCGAGGGCGACGCGTTGCTGAACGGATCGGCGGCATCGGCGCAGTACCTGGCGTACTGGCCAACCGGCACAGCGGAGCCCGTACTGGTGCAGCCCCCGGACCAGATGACCTTCGGCCCGGCGCCGCCGATGTTGTCGACGGCCTCCTGCAGATCGCCAACGGTGGCCTGCAGATCGACGACGGACTGCTGCGTGTCGTCGAGACCGGTCTGAAGCGCCGCAACAGCCGCCTGCAGCGCGTCGACCGCGGCCTGCAGCGCGGCGACCCCGGACAGGTCGACGCCCTCGAGCGCCGCCTGCAGGGTCTGGACGGTGTCTTCCAGCGCGTCCACGCGATGCTTGATGCCGCGCTCCTCTTTGTCCTCTTTCTTTTCCGCGCCCTTCCCCTGAGCGTGGATTGCGGGCGCTGCAGCCAGGCACGCGACCGCCGCAAACGCAACGATTCGTCGAAACATCGAAACCTCTCCTCAAGGGAACGAGACCGTGAGAACAGGCGACAGTATAGTCCTGCAGCTGCCACGAGGGCTCTGTGACAGATCCGCACAGGGAAAGAGATAGCGAATTTCAGTAGTGTCCGGTTAATTTACGAATCTACGAATTCGATTGGACTCGCATGCAAGCCCCCAATTCGTAAATCCGGAAATCCGTAAATTCGTCAATGACTAAGCGGGTTCGGCCGCACCTGGAAGTGCGCCGCAAACGGCTTGGTCCCCTTGCCGCCTTCCATGAGCCACGGCGTGCGGTCGCCGCTGGCGGCCCAGAGGCCGCGGCCCTTCCAGCCGGCGCGCGGGTCATCGATCCGCCCGTCGAGTCCTTTGGCGTAGAACCCCATCGGATACGGGACGCGCAGCACCACCATGCGGCCGTTCGCGTAGGCGATGAAGCCGTCGTTCAGGTTGCCTGTCGCAATCGGCACGTTCTCGCCAAGGCCGAGCGTGTTGTGCTGATCGACCCAGGAGTAGTAGCTCGATTCCGCGCTGTTGTCGTCGAGCCCTTTGAAGCCCGGTCCGGGATACTTGTAGAAGCTCCAGCCCTCGGGGCAGTGGTCGCCGGTGGCTTTCGGTCCGTTGAGCGGCCCCTTGCACTTGCGCCGATCGAAGCTCCCCATGTGGCCGCTCGCCAGCGAGACCCAGACGACCCCGTTCTTGTCGATATCGCCTCCGCGAGGTCCGAAGCCGGGCAGGGGCACGGCAAAGAACTCCGCCACCGCGGTCGCCGGCGGATTCGATCCCGGCGCGAGGCGGATGACCCCGCCCGGGTAGTTGAAGTACGTCCCCCAGATCGACCCGTCAGCCGGGCTCGGCATCACGGCATAGAACGCCCCGCCGAACCGCTTGTCCTTCGCCGGATCCACCGGCTGGTCCGGCTCGACGTACGCATCGCGCGTGCCGTTGCCGTTGGTATCGAGGACGAGCGCCGTCCATCCCTGCGACCCCGCCGCATCGCCGGTGGCGTCGTACATCTTCGTGTTCACCCAGCCGACCACCTGGCCGCCGCCGCTGAACCAGACGGTCTCGCTGGCGTCGTAGCCGAACTGCGGATGGTGCGTGCCGAAGCAGGTGTCGATGAAGTGGTACTTCTGCGTCTTCGGATCGAACATCGCCGCCTGCCGGTAGGTGCGGTCGATCGGGAAGAGCCGCGCCGACGGATGGTTCGACCCTGCCTTACAGAAATCCGGGTTGTCCGGCCCGCGCACGCCGGCGGCCATCCAGACGCGCCCCTGCCGGTCGAGCATCGAGTTGTGGTTGTTGGCCTTGGTGTCCCAGATCCGTTCGGGCCCCCAGTACGGGGACGGCGCCAGCGGGTCGAGCGCGGCCGCATGACCCGGGCCGAGCGCCAGCGGGGTGTCCTCGTCCTGCACCGGCATCCGGAACACGGTCCACGTGTTCTTCTCCGGATCGAGGATCGGCATCTCGTCCGAGGCGTACTCGGGCGCGCCGTAGAGCGGCCCGTACGGGTTCACGGTCGGATTGCGCCGGTCGGTCGAGATCAGGTCGTGAAGGTACTTGTTCCCGTAGTACCAATCCCGCAGCGTCACGACGATGTTGCGCTCCACGCCCTGCGGCCGGGGCGGCGTCGCGAACGGGAGTTCGCCCCTGGCGATGCGGTCGGTCCAGTCGGCGAAGTTGCGGATCGCGACCGGGCCGAGCATGGATAGCTGCTGCGTCATGTTCGGGCCCGCCTGACCGGACTGCACGCGCCGCGTCCAGGCTTCCACCGAGGAGCCGAACGTTCCGAGCGACGGCGGGATCGTGCGCGTCGACTGCTGGCCGAGCTGATGGCACCCGACGCAGCCCGCGTTCTTCATCTGATAGATCCAGCGGTCGCGTGGGATGTTGGCCGGAATGGCGCCGCCGCCCCCGAACTCGCCGGGAGCCGGGATGTCGAGCATCGAGTACCAGTAGATGGCGGGGTAGTAGTGCGCCGCGGCCGCCGGACTGGGCGCCGGCCTTGCCGCAATGTTCACGACGCGGCCCGGCGCGCTCGTCGTCTTGTCGCTGTCGACCAGGCCGTAGCCGCGCGCCCAGACGGCGTAATTGGCCTTCGGCAGGTCGGGCACGACGTACCGGCCCTGATCGTCGGTGACGACGCTCTTGATGTAGCGGACGGGGAGATCGCGCGTCTCGGCGATCACCCAGACGCCCGCCTCCGGCCCGTTCGGGCCCGAGACGACGCCGCCGATGTCGTCGGCGTCGATGTCGACGGCCTGACGCGGCTGCTGGGCGTGCGAGATCGCCAGCATCCACGAGACGAGCAGTGCAACGAACGCGGCAATGATGCGCATCGGATCTCTCCTCGATTCAGCGTGAGAAGCTCTTCGCCCTGATCAGCTCGGGCCGCTCGCTATCGGCGTCGCGCGCGATCGCCAGGAGCAGCGTGTAGTAGCGTCCGGCCGTCCCGCGGTCGCCGGTCGCCTCGGCGGCGCGGGCGGCGCCGTACGTGCCGAGGAAGCGGTTCGGCTCCTTCCTGGTCGTGGCTTCGAAGGCCGCGAGCGCCTCCTTGGGACGGCCCGCTTCGAGCAGCATGAAGCCGAGCAGCTCACGCGCCGGCGCCAGGGGCCCGGGCGTGACCGCCGCCTTGTCGGTGGCGTCCTCCACATCGGCCGCCGCTCGCAGCAGCGCGATCCCGTCCTCCCGTCTTCCCGATGCGAACGCCCGCCAGGCGCTCGCGACCCGCAGCTGGATGTCGACCTGTTCGGCCCAGTAGGCGTCCTGCATCGACCGCAGCTTGTCGCGAAGCTCACCGAGCCGCGCGATGTCGGGCGAGGAGTCCTCAGGCGTGCCGCTCCGTGCGGCGCCGACGGCGCGCGCGAAGTGCGTCATCGCCTCGGTATACGGCGTGTTGGCGGCCGGCAGTACGGGCAGCGCTGCGGCGGCGGCCCAGTCGCCGCGCTCGAGCGCGTAGCGGGCCGGAATGGCGGCAATCGCAAAGCTGTTGGCGCCCGGCGCGTTCTGCAGCGAGGCGGCGCGATCGACGACGGCCCGGGCCGCCTTGTCCTGCCCGATCTGGAGAAAGGCGTAGGTCTGGTAATCGAGCGCGTGCAGCTCTTCGCCCGGCCCGCCCGACTTGCGCGCCGCCTCGGCGGAGCGGCGATTGGTCTCGATCGACTCCTTCCAGGAGCCCACGCGCGTGAACGTGTGCGACGGCATGTGCAGCGCGTGCGGCACGGCCGGGGCGATCGAGGCGTAGCGGCGCGCGGCCGCCAGGCCCTTCTCAGCCAGCGGCGGCGCGTCGTAGGCGTGAATGATGTAGTGCGCGAGGCCGGGGTGCGTCGGCATTGCCTTGAAGAGCGGCTCGAGAATCGCGGCCGCCTGGATCTGCTTGGCGTAGGTCTTGTCGGTGGGGACCGCCGTCTGCGTCACCGCCAGCCCGTAGAAGATCCGGATTTCCGCATCGCGCGGGTTGCGCTCGGCCAGGCGCCGCATCGCCTCCTCGTACCGGACGACGCGGTCGCGCTGCGTGCCGGCGGCCGGCGAGCTGAACAGGATGGCCGCCGCCTCGATGAGCGCGCGCTCGCGCGGCGTGGGCGAGCCGGCCGCCTTCGCCGAGGCTTCGGCGCCCAAGGTCAGCGCCTTGTCGATGGTGGCCTTGCCGCGCTGCACGATCTCCGCGCTCTTCAGGCCGCCAAACGGGTTGCCCCACTGCGCCATCGCGGTGCCCCAGTGGGCCAGGGCGCACGACGGGTCGCGCCCGGCCACCCCCTGGAACGTCTTGATCGCCTCGGGGAACCAGAAGGAATGGAGCATGGCGACCGCTGCGTTGAAGTCGTCGCGGACGGCCGCGGCGCACGACGTCTCGAACCGGACGCTCGTGCTGCCAATCTGGTCGGCCGACGGGGCCGCGTGCTCTTCGTGCTGCTGCGCCCACGCGGGGGACGCCATGACGAGCACCAGGCACAGCGCCGCAACCCCAGGCTTCTTCATCTCATCCTCCGTAACAGTTCACCTCGAGCCGCCGCACCCGCCGAGAATACACGGTTTCGGCGTAAGATTGCAGTAGCCGGAGGCCCTTATGGTACTGCGTTCATATCGACAGTCACTCCTTGCCGCCCTGGCGCTCGGCGTCGCGCTGGCCGCGCCGCTCGCCGCCCATCACGGCTGGGCGGGCAACGCGGATGAGGAGACCACGCTCACGGGGACACTGGCGGCGCCGGTGAGTCTCGCGGGGCCGCATGCCACGATGAAGGTGAACGTCGGCGGGCAGGTCTGGGACATCACGCTGGGGCCGCCGGCGCGCACGGCCGGCGCAGGCCTCAAGGAAGGCATCATTCCCGTCGGCGCGACCGTGACCCTGAAAGGGCATCGCAGCCGGACGGCCGGCCGCTACGAGATGAAGACCGAGATCGTGACGTGGAACAACCGCACGTTCGCGGTCTATCCTGATCGGCATTGAACACCCCCTTGTGCCTCGCGAGCTGCTGGCGTGGATCGAGCACTCCACGCTCGGCGTCCTCATGCGCGGGTCCGGCGTCTGGGCCTACGCCGTCGTCAATCTCTTTCACATCCTCGGCGTGGCGACGCTCTTCGGGTCGATCCTGATCCTCGACCTGCGGCTGCTCGGCGTGTGGCGGAATGTGCCGCTGGCATCGCTCGCGCGCGCTGCCGTGCCGCTGGCCCGGGTGGGGTTCGGGCTCGCCGTGGCCACGGGGGCAGGGCTGCTCGCGACCAACGCGACCGAGTACGTCGGCAACCCGTTCCTGCTGATCAAGTTTCCGGCGATTGCGCTCGGGCTGGCCAATGTCTGGCTGCTCGGCCGGTCGGGCGCGTGGAGGGCGCACCGGACCCGCGCGCTGACGCCAGGGGAAGGCCGGCAGCTCGCCGCGCTGGGCGGGGTCTCGCTCGCGAGCTGGCTGACGGCGGTCGCGGCGGGGCGGATGATTGGGTATTGGTAGGAACGAACGGCGGGAATTCGGTTACTGGAGGCGACGATGACAGGAAAGATACGCACGCTACGGGTTGACAAGGGTTTTGGCTTCATCAAGGACGATGGAGGGAACGAGTACTTCTTCCACCAGAGCGCCGTGTACGGTGAGGGGCTCGAGGATCTGCGGGAGGGGGACAGCGTCGAATTCGAACCGGGCGAAGGGCCCAAGGGTCCGCGGGCCGAGAACGTTCGACGGACCTCCACCTAGACACGCGGGGCGATGCGCGCCTGCTGATGCGGCGCAGGCGCGCACCATCAAAGAGATGCGGTCCCTGGCCAGAATTCAAGAGGGCGCCTGACGCCGGCGCCCGATCCGCTCGAGCATCGCCGGCAGGCACCGGCAGGCGAACGGTGAACGTGGCGCCGCATCCGACGCCCTCGCTGGCCGCGTGCACGGTTCCTCCGTGCAGCTCCACGAGCTGAGAGACGATGCTCAGTCCGAGACCCAGCCCGGTGTGCCGCTGCGTCGTTGCATCGTCAGCCTGGCGGAAACGCTCGAACACGTGCGCCAGGAAGTCGGGGCTGATGCCCTGGCCTGTGTCGACGACCCTGACCTCCATGTGGCCGTTCGACGATCCGACGACGACGTCGACGCGTCCGCCGTCAGGTGTGAACTTGATCGCATTCGCGAGGAGGTTTCAGATCGCCTGCTGCAGCCGGCCGGCATCTCCGGTGACCGTTCGGTGGCCGGGAGGTGCATCGAGCGCGAGGCGCACGTTCTTGGCTGCGGCCAGAGGGCGAACGGCATCCAGCGCCGCCTGCGCGACGGTGACGACGTCGACGCGCTCGAGCGCCAGCCGGATGGTGCCCTTGAGGATCTGCGAAGTATCCAGGAAGTCGTCAACCATGTGCGCGAGCGCGGAGGCGCTGCGCCCGATGGCCGCGATCGCGTGCTCCGCGCGCGGTGGCGGCATCTGCGTCGACTCCAGCATCCGTGCCCATCCCAGGACGGCATTCAGGGGCGTCCGCAGCTCGTGCGACACCATCGCGAGGAACTCGTCCTTGAGGTGGCTGTCCTGCTCGGCCATGCGCTGCGCCGCACGCTGAACGGTGACATCGCGAATCACGCAGATGATTAGCGTGCCCGTGTTGCTGTCGAGCGGACTGAGACTGATTTCGACCGGAAACTCCTGTCCGTCCCGACGCGCGGCATAGAGATCCGCGTCCGATCCCATTGAGCGTAAGCTCGCGGCGCGGAAATAGGCCGCACGATGGGCCTGGTGAGCGTTCCGCAACCGTGCCGGCACGAGCATGTCGACAGGTTCGCCGAGCAGTTCGTCGCGCGTGTACCTGAAGAAACGGTGCATGCGGTTCCGGATCGCGTGATATTTTCCGCCTCGGCCGGTGGGAATCCCCCCGTTATGGCCAGGACGCCATCGAGAGAGCCTACTATTTGCCGTGCTCGCGCAGGCACAGCAGTTGCCCCATCATTGCGTGTTGGCGGCCCGTCTTTCTGTGAGGAGACCGTGACTGACGATGACATTCAGCAGCACGACATCGAATATATGAATGGATTGTCCGCGTTGTTTCGGCAGGCGAGCGGCGCCATCGGGCGGGGAGCGCACGAACCCGCGGATGACGAGGGCGAGTCGTGAGGCTCCGCCCGGGCACGGCACCCGAGAGGATTGTCCTCGTCGGAGCCATGGCGCTCGCGGGGTTGTGTGTGCCGACGCGGGCGGTGGGCTATTCGGTGCTCTCGCACGAGGCCAACATCGACGCGCTGTGGGATACTGCCATGAAGCCGATGCTGCAGGCGCGCTTCCCTGACGCCACGGCCGACCAGCTCCTGGACGCGCGCGGGTACGCCTACGGGGGATGCGTCATTCAGGATCTTGGGTATTATCCGTTCGGCAGCCGATTCTTCAGTGAGCCACATCATGGTGGAGTTCGCGTTCGATGTCGTCCAGGTCGCTGCCGCCGCCTATGCGCCGGAGGCGTATCACAGCTTCGTCGACTATGAGAAGCCGCACGGGTTCGCGCGCTTCCTGGCGCTCGTCTACCGGCCGATCCCGAAGGTGGGCCCGTTTCGCGCTCTGCGCTTTTCGGTGCCGACTCCTGAGGCCGAGCGCCTGTTTCTGGCGAGCTTCACCGCCACCAGGGAGCGCTTCCGGCAATCGCTCGACGCGGTGAGCGCCGGGCGGCTGCGCCTCGTCAACACCAACTGCGATACAGGGCGGCCGACGGCGCGTGGCGAGTATGCGATGGCCGACGAGACGTACGACGAGCTGCTCGGCAGGCTCGCCGACCATGCGTTCACCACCGTGTCGGAGCCCCTCCGAGCGAACCTGCTGGCGTATTACGGAGATGTCGACTCGCTCCCCGCCGGCACAGCCGGCGAGCGGAAGCGGTCGGCGACGATCCGGCAAGACCTCTCACTCCTCGGCACCGGGCAGAAGCCCTGACCGGCCATGCCAGAAGACCTCCATGCAACGCATCGCGGCCTGAGACTCATCGACCTCCTTCGGCCTCACTGGAAGGCGCTGACCGTCGCGCTGGTGGCCGTGCTGGGCGAAACGCTCACGGTGATTCTCGAGCCGTGGCCCATCAAGATTGTCGTCGATAACATTCTGCAGTCGAAGAAGCTTCCGGCGGTGCTTGGCGACATCGTCACGGGACTGTTCGGCCAGAACGCGAATGCCATCGTGGCCTTCGCCGTTGCCGCGGTCGCGGTCATTGCGATTGTCGGTGCCGTCAGCTCCTACTTCGAAAAATATCTCACCACGAGCGTCAGCCAATGGGTGGCGCACGATCTGCGCCGGACGCTGTACCACCACATTCAACGGCTGTCGCTCGCCGAACACGACGAAGCGCGGTCCGGCGACCTGATCACGCGGGTCACCAGCGACATCGAAGCCATCCAGGATTTCATCAACTCCGCGCTTCTCGGCATCCTCGTCGACGTGATGACCCTGGTTGGCATGATCGGGGTCATGTTCTATCTCAACTGGCGCTTCACCCTCATCGCGCTCTCGGTCTCGCCAGCGCTCTTCCTGGTCGTGTACTCCTACACGCGACGCATCAAGAGCGCCTCGCGCGCCGTTCGAACACAAGAGGGTATATTGCTCTCCGTCGTACAGGAAGTGCTTACCTCCATTCGCGTGGTCAAGGCATTCGCCCGGGAGGACTACGAAGACGATCGCTTCGAATCTCAAAGCCTGGCCAACGTGGAAGCGGGACTGCAGGCCCGAGCCGTCAAGGCCAAGCTCGCGCCGCTGGTGGAGGTGATTGTCGCCCTTGGGACGTGCCTGGTGCTCTGGTACGGGGCACGGCTCGCGATGGCCGGGCAGCTCAGCGCCGGCGTGCTGATCGTCTTCTTGTTGTATCTGGGCAAGATGTACAAGCCGATGCGCGATCTCTCGAAGATGACAGACACAGTATCCAAGGCGATGGTGGGCCGCGAGCGCATCCAGGAAGTGCTGGACATGGAAAGCCGCGTGCGCGACGCTCAGGGCGCCCGCCCGGCACCCAGGTTCAAGGGACAGATCGAATTCAGCGAGGTCAGCTTCAGTTATGGAAACGGCAAGCCAATCCTCAAGGACGTGAGCTTCACGATCGAAGCAGGGCAGATCGCCGCGATTGTGGGGCCCTCAGGCACCGGGAAGACAACGATCGTGAGCCTGATTCCTCGCTTCTACGATCCGGTGTCCGGGATTGTCCGAATCGACGGAACGGACATTCGCCGGTATCAACTGAAATCTCTGCGCGATCAGATCAGTTTCGTCTTGCAGGACACGCTGCTCTTCCGCGCGACGATCTGGGAGAATATTGCCTACGGCAAACCCGACTTCGCGCCAGGAGAAATCAGGCGCGCCGCCGAACTGGCCGATGCTTCGGCATTCATCGAGGCCATGCCCGACGGCTACGACACCATGGTCGGCGAGCGCGGGATCTCGCTCTCCGGCGGTCAACGCCAGCGCATCGCCATTGCCCGGGCGGTCATTCGCGATACGCCGATCCTGATTCTCGACGAGCCGACGGCGGGTCTCGACGCCGCCTCCGAGCAAGCCGTCATCAAGGCCCTGGACGCATTGATGAAGGGGAGAACATCCGTCGTCATCGCACATCATCTCGGCACGATCCGCCATGCGGACGTCATCTTCGTCATCAATGAGTTCGCCCTGGTCGAACAAGGCACTCACGAGGAACTGTTGGCGCGCAACGGCGTGTATGCGGACATGCATAGAATCCAGAACCCAGACGACGCCGCGATCGCCGCCACGGCGCAGCGAGCCCAATCATGAAACTGATCATCGAGCCCGCCGACGGTGTGGAGCCGTTGCTCTCGGCCATCCGGCGCGCGAAGAAGAGCATCGAGATTGCCGTCTTCCGCTTCGATCGCACGGACATCGAGACGGCGCTGACAGCGGCGGCGGCGAGGGGCGTCAAGGTGACCGCCTTAATCGCATTCGCCAACCGCGGTGGCGAAGCACGCCTGCGCAAGCTCGAGCTCCGCTGCCTGGATGCCGGCATCATTGTGGCTCGCACGTCCAACGATCTGAGCCGCTATCACGGCAAGTACATCCTGATCGATCGCCGCGTCCTGTACGTGCTGTCGTTCAATTTCACGCATCTGGACGTCGACCACAGTCGCGGCTTCGGCGTCGTGACCACCCACGCGAACTGGGTGCGCGACGCGGCGCGACTGTTCAAGGCCGACTGCACCCGGACGAAGTTCGCGCCGACGACAGACACGTTCGTCGTCAGCCCGGCGAACGCCCGGAGGGTCCTCGCCGCGTTCCTGAAACGGGCAAAGACACAGCTGCTGATCTACGACCCTAAAATCTCGGACAAGGAGATGCTTCGCATCCTGGAGGGGCAGGCGAAAGCCGGTGTCGACATCAAGGTCATCGGCTCTGTGACCAGGCACGCCCAATTCGACGTGCGAAAGCTCGCTGGCCTCCGGCTGCATACGCGTGTGATTGTCCGCGACCGACGGCAGGCGTTCGTCGGCAGCCAGAGTCTTCGCGGCATGGAACTGGACTCGCGCCGCGAGCTCGGCCTGATTGTGCAGGACGGGAAGGCCGTGAAAATGCTGCTCGATACGTTTGACTCCGACTGGGCCGGCACAAAGACAAAGAAAGGGCTGGCCCGATCGAAAAAGCCCGAAGCCTCGGACAAGGACGTCGAGAAGGCCGTTCAGGTCTTTACGAAGGAACTGGATCCCCTAACCGTGAGTGTGAAGAGGGCCGTGAGACAAGCCGTGGCGAAGGCCGGCGAAGGCGTGCTCAACGACAAGGACGTCAAGGACACGATGAAGAAGGTGGTCAAGAAGGCGGTGAGGGAAGCCGTCAAGGAAGCGGTCCATGACGCCCAGCACGCCCAGGACCTCAAAGAATCATGACCCCATCCAGAATCAGTGAATCTTTCGCTGCTCCTCCTGCAAGTGCAGGCCGATCGATCGTCCGCCGAACACCGCCACTTCGTTGAGCCGCCCCTTGACTGTCACCTGCGCTCCCTCCGCGGGGGTGCGGCCGGTGTTCGACGTAACCGTGATCTCGCCCGACCCGTCGTCCACGTTGTAGAGCTGGAACGGCACAAGCGGGATTCCCCAGCTGCGAGTCACCACGCCGTCGACGGTGACCGACTTGTTCTCGTACTTGGCTGGCTGATCCTTGAGTTCGGCGATGCGCACGACGCGGGCGGCGCAGCCCGAGACGAGCAGCACTCCGAGAAGTGCGACAGACACACGCGATGGTACGGTCATGATTCGTTCTCCTCATGCATACGAGGATCCTGCCGGACTGCTCCGCATCCGCGTGAGAGATATTTCCCGTCTCGCGTAAGCGGCGGCCTCTCACAGCCTGCACGGCGACGGTATTGCAGACGAAGTCGCCGGAAAGACGCAGGAAGAAGACCTAAGTCAGACGGAGGATCTGCCGATGCGCGTCGGGTACGCAGTTGTGCTGTTCTTGCTGTTCACGGCAGGCTGCACCCGGGCGGCGTCTCTCCCTCCGGCCGCGGAGCCCCAGAGCGTCGTGACGCAAGCGGACGTGCCGCAGCCTGCGGCCGAGCCGGCAGCGCCGCCGGCGCCGCCAGCCGGACCTGCCGCGGTACCTGCACCGGGTGAAACACCCCCGGCACCGCAGCCAGCGGCCGAGCTGGTAGCGCCGGCGACACCGCCAGCCTCACCTGCCGCCGCACCTGCACCGGGCACAAGACCCCCGGCACCGAAGCCGGCGACCAAGCCAGCGGCGCGCGCGACTCCGCCAGCCGGACCTGCCGCGGTACCTGCACCGGGTGCAGGAACCGGGGCGCCGCCGGCCGCAAGCACCGCGCCCCCCGTGGCGAAAACGCCCACCGCGACCCGAGCGCTCGACCTGAAGACGCTGGAAGAGCAGCTCAGAGGCACCAAGGCGATCGGTTTCTTCACCAAGATCGCGCTCAAGAACCAGGTCGACGACCTGCTGGACCGGTTCCGCGAGTACTACAAGGGCAAGGCACAGCTCACCATGATGGAGCTGCGCCGGTCGTACGATCTGTTGATGATGAAGGTGCTGTCGCTGCTCCAGGACGAGGACCAGACGCTTGCGTCCGCCATCGTGTCGTCGCGCGAGGCGATCTGGGGCCTGCTCGCGGATCCGACGACGTTCGCAACCCTCCAGAGCTGAACACGGGAGAACCCATGAACACACTCACTGTGGCGGTGGCCCGATCGCTTGTCGTGGCGGTACTGTTCGCCGCGCCGTCGTTTGCAGACGACGAGGAGGAGCTCAAGAAAGACCTGACGGCGGTGATCGCGCTCCACGGATTGCCGTGCGGCCAGGTCGTCGCCGTCACGGTGCAGGCCGAGAGCGATTTCCTCGCGTCGTGCAAGGACGGGAACAGGTATCGCGTGTACCTGAATCCTGCGGGTCGCGTGGTGGTCGACAAGCACGACTGAGCGTTCGCGCGCAGGAGCCATCTCACCATACGGTGGATCCCGTATCCCTGACCTGGTGATCCCCAGGGGAAGTATTTCGGTATAGGCGCGCAAACATCCGCAGCCGGCGTTTCGATTCCGCCCGTTCGGTGTGAGTCTCCCCATCATTTCTGGCGTCTTCGTCTCGGCACGGCCGTTGCTCGGCTGTATAGGCACACGACCGTCGATCCGTCGATGGACATTCTTCCTCATCCCGCAGCGGGCGCACACCGATCATCTGTTGCCGTCGTCGACGACGACGCCGACTTCGCGGGATACCTGGAGACGTTTCTGGATCTGCGGGGCTACGACGCACGGGTGTACACACGCGGCGACGAGATCCTCGCGGCGATTCGCCACGGTGAGCGTCCGGACACGGTGCTCCTGGATGTGGCGATGCCCGGCATGGACGGTCTGCAGACGCTCAAAGCGCTGAAGACCGCGCGCCCCGACCTGCAGGTCATCATGCTCTCCGGCCGCGAGCAGGCGAACGTCATCGTCGAGGCCGTGCATCTGGGCGCGGCCGACTATGTCGTCAAGCCGCACGATCCCGAAGGTCTCGGAGAGATCGCGCTGGACTCCGCCATCACGCAGGCGATCGAACGGCACCGTGTCGTCAGTGACATCACCGATCTCCGGCGGCGCCTCAACGACGGACCGAATGACGCCCTCCCCGGGTGGGGCGAGAGTCCCGCGATGCGGCAGGTCGCGCAGATCATCGAGCAGGTCTCCGACAGCGACGTGACGGTGCTCATTCGAGGGGAGAGCGGTGTCGGCAAGGAGCTTGTCGCCCGGGCGATTCACGACCGCTCCGCGCGCCGCCGGAAGCCGTTCGTCAAGGTCAACTGCGCCGCGCTGCCCGCAGAATTGCTCGAGAGCGAGTTGTTCGGACATGAAAAGGGCGCGTTCACCGGGGCCGCGGTCACGCGTATCGGGAAGTTCGAGCAGGCGCATCTCGGCACGATTCTTCTCGACGAAATCGCCGAGCTGAGGCCCGGGCTTCAGGCCAAGCTGCTCCAGGTCCTGCAGGATGGGGCGTTCACGAAACTGGGCAGCAACACGACGGTCAATATCGACGTGCGGGTGCTCGCCGCCACGAACCAGAATCTCGAAGAGCTGTTGCAGCGCGGGGAGTTCCGCGAGGACCTGTACTACCGGCTCAAGGTGATCGAGACGACGGTGCCGCCCCTGCGGGAGCGCCCCGATGAGATCCTGCCGCTCACTGACTTCTTCATGGCGAAGTACTCCGAGCGCTACAACCGTCGGGCACGCGTGCTCTCGCCGGAGATCTTGCGGCTGTTCCAGACGTACGACTGGCCGGGGAACGTCCGGGAGCTCGAGAACACGATCAAGCGACTCGTCATTCTGCAGGAGGAGCAGCTGGTGGCGCGGGAGCTGTCCGCGCCCCGGCGTGCGGGACCGAGCTGGCGCGCGAGGATGTCTCCGGCCTCGTCCCCCGCAATCCAGCCATCGGTGCCAGTCGAGGCGGCGTCTTCCCCGATGTCTGCGGGATGGGAGGACGGCCGCAGGCTCCTGGATGTCGTGCGCGAAGCCTCGCTGGCCGCCGAGCGCGTCGCCATCCTCGACACGCTGCGGCAGGTCCGCTGGAACCGGCGTAAAGCGGCGCAGATGCTCGGGGTGTCTTACAAGACGCTCCTGAACAAGATCAAAGAGACAGACATAATCAGCCTCGCCCGCCGCGCCAGCCAGCCTTGACGCTCTTCTGGCCCATCTGTTTGCCTCTCGGTTCGCCCATGCGTTCGTCTATGGGCTCTTGACGCGCCGGTTTGCGATGACGCTTCCCCGGGGCGTCGACGAGTCCCCGGCTGAGGCGCGTCGGAGAAGTGCCCGCGGGTTTCACGACTGCTTGCGATTGGTCCTTCTGCGCGGCCTTACGAACTGCCATCCATGCCTCCGTGCGGATTCTGATTTCGCGCGTACCGCAGCCGCCACAGGGCTATCGATCGGCGATCTGCAGCGACTGCCGGACGCGCCGGAATGTGGTCTCGTAGGTCTTCGCTTCCGACTGCGGAGCGACGCCTATGACGTAGAGCAGGCTGCCGTCGCGCAGCTGCGTCGTCGACAGCGTGATGTATTCGCGCTCGCCGGTCGCCCCCGAGATGTTGCTGAGCGGCGTCGTGATCCCTGGGCGCCCGCCGATGGTCTCGCGCCTGGACGTCCCCGCGGCGCGCAGATCCGGATTCGACCGCGAGAAGCCCTGGAGCAGCTGCTGCGTGTCCTGTTGCAGGTCACCGCCGCCGCCCTGCGCCACGCCCACCTGCACGCCGTGCGTGAACGCGGAGCCGCCGTTGTCCGCCTGGACGAAGCCGCCCTCGGGGGCGTAGGTCACGCCGCCGCCGCTCGCGTCCACGGCGTCCCAGTTGACCGGAACGCTGACGCGCACGAACTCCGACGGCTGATGCGTCCGGTATGAGCTCGAGGGCGGCTCGACGTTGACGACGCGCCGCCCGCTGGTGCCAACCGTTCGGCCGCCAGTTTTGGCCTGCCCCTTGGCGATCTGCTCGGCGGTATAGGCGGGGGACATCCCGGCCAGCCGCGACTTGATCGACTGGAACTGTCCGGAGTTGGCATTGCCCTCGACGCGCAGCATCGAGGCTTCCTGGACAATGGCGTTGTAGCGGTTGCCGGGGTCCGGGTGGCTGCTCAGCCACTCCGGGCCGCTGCTGCCGCCCTCGGCCTGGATCGTCTTGAACATGTTGGCCATCTCGCGCGGGTCATACCCCGCGCGGGCCATGATCTGCGCGCCCATCAGGTCGGCCTGCCGCTCGTACTCCCGGCCGTACTTCAGGAAATAGGCGCCGAGGCCGAACTGGGAGCCCTGCGAGATCACGGAGCCTGCGGCGCCGCCGACGATCGCGCCGAGGATCTGACCCGCCACCGCGCCAATCTGGAACTTCTGGCCCTTGGTCGCCTGCGCCGTGCCGTGGCGAAGCGCAACATGGGCGATCTCGTGCGCCATGACGCCGGCCATCTCGGCCTCAGTCCCGGCCGCCTCGATCATTCCGCGATTGAGGAACATTGGGCCGCCCGGAAGGGCAAAAGCGTTAATCTCTTTCTGGTTGACCACGTCGAAGGTGTAGCGGAAGCCCGCGTGACGGAGTTCGCCCGAGATCGCCGCCGCGAGCTGAGCGCCGACGTCCTCGACGAGCTCGTCCACCTGATTGTCGTTGAGCATCGGAAGCTGCTTCCTGGCCTCGGCCGCGGCTTCCAGCCCGAGCTTCACATCGTCCGCAACGGAATAACTGTTCTTTTCCGGCGTGATCGTCGTCTGGGCCGATGGAGCGGCGATGGCGAGCGCCAGGAGCAGCGCGGGGAGCAGCCTGGCGTACCGGTGAGCGGACGATATGCGTGCAGTCATGGCCCACATGTCCTGCAAGGCCTTCACCAACTGACCTGCTCCGCAGTGGTCGGGGGGGAGGGCTACGACGCTTTCAGGGCACGCAATCCGGCTGCAAGGTCGGCCTTCGCGGGCTGCGGATGACGGCCGGTCGTGAGGCGTGCGTAGTGTCCGCTGGTGGTGACGCACAGGAACTTCGCTTCCACGAGCGCGTCAAGCACCCGCCTGCACAGTATCGGCTCCACGCCGCAGAGCCGCTGTGCCTGTGCAAGTGTCAGTCGCAAGCCTGGCATTTCCAGATACTCGCCCCGGATACGTGTGAGCAATGCGCTGTGCGACATCACGACCAGTATAGCCAGAGTGGAATTGACGCGGCTATACGGTAGATTCCGTATGGACCTCTCTCGACAGAGCGGTCACGGTTCGATGATGCGGTTGCGGATCGCGTACCGCACGAGCTCACTGATGGAGTGAAGCTTGAGCTTGGCCAGGATTTGCGTCCGATGTGTCTCCGCGGTCTTCGTCGTCACCCCGAGCGTTGCGCCGACCTCCTTGTTCGACTTTCCTTCGGCGAGGAGTTGCAGGACTTCACGCTGGCGGGGCGTGAGTCGAACGGCGCCCCGCGTGGCGGCACCACGGCGCCGCCCCGCGGGGCGGACCGCCACCGCGCGGACGCGTTCGGTAAAGAATCTCTGATTCTGGAGCAGCGCACGAATCGCTTCGATCAGCGTCCGTCCCGCGTCCGTCTTCAACACGTACCCGTCCGCGCCGGCGTCGAGCACCTCCGTGGCGATCTGATCGGACTCGTGGACGGTCAGGATGAGGATCTTCGCCGGCACGGCGCCCCGAATCTGGCGCGTGGCCTCCAGGCCATTCAACTCCGGCATGCTGACGTTGAGAACCACAACCTCCGGCCGGAGTTCGACAGCCATGGCCACCGCTTCGCGCCCCGAGCTCGCTTCGCCGCACACGATCCACTCAGGCTCCGCTTCGAGCACCGCTTCGAGCACCGCGCGCACGCCTTGCCGCACGACTTCGTGGTCATCGGCGATGAGGATGCGGACCGGCGTCACGCGACGTCCTCGTTCAACGGGACGCGGACGCGAACCGTTGTCCCGGTGTCCGTGAATGCGACGTCGAATGTGCCACCCAGCTGGCGGATGCGCTCCCGCATTTCCTGAATGCCGACTCCGAGCGTCTCGGGCGGCAGCGTACCGTTCTGATGCGGCACCTGGTCACGAAGCCCGCGTCCCTGGTCTTCTATGTCGAGCGCCACTGCGTCGGCGGTCGCTGTCAGATCGATCGAGGCGGGTGGAGGAGGTACGCGAATGTGCGGACCTCTCGCGAACACTGCTCGGCCAGGGAGCGGCTTTCGGCGAGCGCGCGGCGTGAGCGCGCGTCGAGCGTCTTCCGCGCTCCCTCGACCACGTCGAGGTTCATCGCCAGGGCAGCCAGGCGCTGCGCTGTGGAATCGTGCAGGTCGAGGGCGAGCCGCCGCCTCCTTCGCCATCCTCTGGTCGCGCGCGGCGGTCGTGGCCAGGCGTTGATTGGCGTCCTGCAGCCGGTTCATCAGGTCGTCGAAATCCGCTCTGGTACGGGCGGCTTCCGCGTGCGCCTCGTCGGACTGGTTCTGCGCGTGCACCGCCGCGACGAGCAGTTGCTCGTTCGCTTCTCGCATCTGGCCCATCAACCGCTCGACGTCCGCGAGGGTCTGCGCCGAGGCCTCTCCAGCGTCGTCACGCGAGGCCTCTCTCGAACGCCGCGTGTGTGACGATGCCATGCCTGTTGTCAGAGATCCGGGGCCCGCCGAGGATCCGTCACGACCGCGATCGCCGCCGTGAGCTCGACCGGCTCGACAGGCTTGGTGACATGCGCCTGGAAGCCTGCCGCGAGGACACGTGCGCGATCTTCGGCGCGTGCGTAGCCCGTGAGCGCGACCGCCGGGAGGAAACCGCCGTGTTCCGCTTCATGCTGCCGAATGTGCCGGATCAGCGCGTACCCGTCCTCGTCCGGCAGGCCGATGTCGCTGACGAGGACGTCGGGGCGCTCCACCGCCAGCGCCTGCAGCGCGTCCCTGACGGACCCGACCGCTGTGACGCTGGCGCCCGCCTGCGTCAGCAGCAGCGACGTCAGCGCGCGCCCGTCGGCGCTGTCATCGACGACCAGGATACGCAGCCGATCGAGGCGCTGCGCTCGCGGCATGGGCGAGGCCGCCGACGCCGCGATCCGCCGCTCGGCGGTCCCGCCCGCGTAGCCGGCGTGCGCCGCCGCCAACAGCGGCAGGCGGACGGTGAACGTGGCGCCGCGTCCCACGCCGGGACTGGCCGCCTCGACGGTTCCGCCGTGCAGCTCGACGAGCTGCCGAACGAGGGCCAGCCCGAGCCCCAGGCCGGTATAACGCCGCGTCGTCGCCGGATCGGCCTGCCGAAAGCGCTCGAACACGTGCGGCAGAAAGTCCGGGCTGATGCCCTGGCCGGTATCGACGACCCTGAGTTCCATGTGACCGTTCGACCGTTCGACGAAGACGTCGACGCGTCCGCCTTCCGGCGTGAACTTGATGGCGTTCGCGAGCAGGTTCCAGACGACCTGCTGGATCCGCCCGGCGTCTCCGCTGACGGGTCGATTGTCAGGAGCAGGGGCGAACGCGAGGTGTACGTCTTTTGCGGC
>Ga0156172_1103_pt1 | contig 53601 bp, 44 predicted proteins | sample RifCSPlowO2_12_FD_107825 | JGI IMG/M metagenome (GOLD analysis project Ga0156172, IMG submission 107825) | Acidobacteria bacterium RIFCSPLOWO2_12_FULL_67_14 | reverse complement strand
TACCGATCCGATCGTGCCGCTGCTCGCCGGGGCGATGGCGCAGATGGCCGCCGGCCACTTCCGCGCGGGCCACCGGCCGGCGCCCGATGCGGTTCGTCCTCTGTATGTGCGCCGGTCGGACGCCGAGCTGACACGAGACCGCACCTGAGATGGGCTACTGGATTGAACCGCTGGCGGACGAGGCGGACCTGGACGGCGTGCTCGAAGTGGAGGCGGAATCCTTCACCAATCCGTGGACGCGCGACATGTATGCCTGGGAAATGCGGAACCGCTCGATGTGCCACATCCTGCTCGTCCGGACCGACCAGTGCCGCGTCGCGGGGTTCTGCGCGTTCTGGCGGGTCTTCGACGAGATCCACATCAATAACCTCGCCATGCGGCCCGGGTTCCGGGCGCGCGGCATCGGTACGGCCCTGCTCGAGCGGGTCCTGTCCGAAGCACGACAGCTCGGGGCCCGCCGCGCCACGCTCGAGGTGCGTGCGTCCAACGAGGGCGCCCGGCGGCTGTACGAGCGCCTCGGCTTCTACGTGGCGGGTGTCCGGCGCAGCTACTACACCCATCCGGTGGAGGACGCCCTGATCCTGTGGCGCGACGAGCCGGAGCTGTGCTAAGGTGCCCGTAGGTGACGGACCGATGCTAGTACGTCGTCAGTAAGGAGGGTCGGCCTATGAATGCCGCAGAAACGCAGGACGTCAAACACCTGCTGCTGCACCAGAACGATCGGTATCGGCAGCTCGTCGAACAACACCACCAGCTGGACCATCGACTCCACGAACTCACCGACAAGCACTACCTCTCAGTCTCCGAACAACTCGAAGAAGTCACGATCAAGAAGCGCAAGCTCGCACTGAAGGATCAGATGGAGGCGATCGCGCGCGAATATTCGTGCCGCGCGTCGTAGCCGCCAACAAATCGCCGGTGGCCGGCCCGCGCCGGCCACCCCACCCGTCATTCCTCAGCCTTCACGCGGTTCCTCCTGATGCGGATTGATCCCGCCGGCCGGCCCTTCGTCATCGGAGCGGCGGCGCTGGCCGTCGCGGCCGGCGTTGCGATCAGCACCGCGCTGGGCGCGGCGCTCCTGGCGCTGGCGGGCGTGTTTCTCTTCTTCTTTCGCGACCCCGAGCGGGTGGTGACCCGGTCTCCCGGGGCGGTGCTGGCGCCGGCGGATGGCCGGGTCATGGTGGCTGGCGCCCCGACCGCACGCGACTTTCCGGCCGCCGATTGGCAGCAGATCAGCATCTTTCTCTCCCCGGTGGACGTCCACGTGAACCGTATGCCGGTCGATGGCCGGGTGGTGAAGGTGCGGTATCATCCGGGCCGCTTCCTGCCCGCGTACCGGGCCGATGCCGGCGACCTCAACGAGTACACGGAGGTCTGGATCGACCACGGTGGCCGGCCGGTGGTCGTGCGGCAGATCGTCGGCATCCTGGCGCGCCGGATCGTGTGCCGGACGAGCGAGGGGGCAGAGGTCCGGGCCGGCGATCGATTCGGCGTCATGAAGTTCGGATCGCGTATGGACGTGTTCGTCCCGGCTCTCGCCCGGATTGCCGTTGGCGTCGGCGACCGGGTTCTCGGGGCGGTCACCGTGATTGCGACATTGCCTGCAGATGAATAGCGACGATCTTCCGCGCTCCCGCATCCGGATGCTCACGCCGCTGCGCCGGCGCACCGACGTCGCGCAGCGGCGGCTCCGGCGCGGCGTGTATCTGTTGCCCAGCCTCTTCACGCTCGGCAACATGTTCTGCGGCTACGCCTGCATCGTGTACGCCATGCGCGGCGAATACGTGACGGCCGCCCCCTTCATCGGCCTGGCGATCGTCGTCGACATGCTCGATGGCCGTATCGCGCGCATGACGGGCACCACCAGCGCCTTCGGGATCGAGTTCGACTCGCTGGCCGACATCATCTCGTTAGGCCTCGCCCCTGCGATCCTCGCGTTCGCCTGGGGACTGCAGCCGCTCGGACGGCTGGGGTGGGCGGCCGGCTTCATTTTCGTGGCGGCCGCGGCGGTCCGGCTGGCGCGCTTCAACATTCAGGCGGGGTCGCACGACAAGCGCTATTTCGTCGGAATGCCGAGCCCCGCGGCCGCCGGGGTGCCGGCGGCCACGGTCTACGCCTACCCCTGGGGCATGCACGCGTACGCGGAGGCGCTGCCCGTGCTCGCGATGGTGATCGTGCCTGCGCTGCTCATGGTGAGCACCATCCGCTTCCGCAGCTTCAAGAACCTCGATTTCGGCGTGCGGCGAAGCTATCCGATCCTGCTGCTGTTTGCGATCGGGCTGGCGCTGCTGGCCGCGAAGCCGGAAGTCGTGCTGGTCGTGCTCGCCTACAGCTACCTCGCCTCGGCGTTTGCCGAGATGGTCTGGCACCGTGCGCGGCGGCGGCACGATCACGTCGGGCACGACGCCCCCGCATCGGAGCCCGGCGCACCAGAGACGAACGTCACAGAGACCAAGTCTCATCGTACGTAGTGCCGGGCTTCAGCCCGGCGAAGGCCCGGCTAAAGCCGGGCACTACGTACCACGACAGCGCTACCCCGCGACAGGCAGCGTCAGCTCCACCGCGGTACCGCGGTAGCGCTCGCTTTGCACCGCAATCGTTCCGCCACTGAGCTCCACGTTCCGTTTGGCAATCGGCAGGCCCAGACCCGTGCCGGTCGTCTTGGTGGAGAAGTAGGGCTCGAACGCCCGCGCCAGCGCCTCGGGCGTCATCCCGACGCCGGTGTCGGCAACCCGGATCCGCACCGCCGAATCGACCAGGCGGGCGGTAATCGTCAGGCTGCCGTGGCTCGGCATGGCATGCAGCGCGTTCTCGACGATGTTGGTCAGGGAGCGTGCGATGAGCGTGCGGTCGACGAGGACGGGCGGCAGAGCCGCCGGCACGTCGAGCTGGACCGCAATCCGGTCCTGCACGCCGGCGCGGTACGGGTCGACCGCCTCGTGGATCAGATCCGACACGTGCGCCGGGGCGCGCCGTGCGGTCGGCGATGAGGCAAAGCTGGAAAACTCCGACGCAATCTGGCGGAGCAGCGTCACCTGCTTGAGGATGGTGGCCACGCACTCGTCGAGCACGGGCCCGAGCGGCTCACCGCGGTCGCTGTGGACGCGGCGCAGGTGCTCGGCGTTGAGTTGAATCGGCGTGAGCGGGTTCTTGATCTCGTGTGCGACCTGCCGCGCCATCTCCGCCCACGCCTCCAGGCGGTTGGTCCGCTCCAGCTCCTTCTGCTGCTTGCGCAGCTCGCGCGCCATCCGGTTGAAGTCCTCGACCAGCTGCCGCAGCTCGTCCGAGGACCGTGCGGTAATGCGCGCCTCGAGGTCGCCGCGGGCAATCCGGCGCGTGGCGCGGGTCAGCCGGTTCACCGGGTCGGCAATCCGCTCCGTCAGCCAGTACCCAAGGCCGGCGCCCGCACACATGAAGATGAGAGCGCCCAGCAGCACGCGGCGGTCCAGGGTGTCGATCTGCCGTTCGATCTGCAGCTCGCGCGACGTGAGCGGCACCGTCAGCATGGCGTCGAGCCCGCGCGTCCCGATCGACGTGCCGGCGACGAGGTAATCGAGCGTGCCAAGCTGCTCGCGCACGACGGTGGAGGCGTCGCTCTGCAGCTCCAGGGCGCGGTAGATCTCGGCCGGCGTCCGCGTGGGCAGGAGTCCCGAGGCAAAGAGGTTGCGCTCGCTGGTGGCGAGCAGCCGGGGCCCGACGAAGATGTTCACGTCCTGGTCGATGAGCCGGCTCACCCAGACCATGAGGTTGTCGTCGATACGCAGTCCCTCCTGTACGACGCGCGGCGCCGCCAGGTCCTCGACGACCCGGCGGGCGGCCGAGGCGGTGCGGACGGCTTCCTGTTCGACGTTGGCGCGGGTCTGATCGGCGATGTACGTTCTCGTCGCGACGGCCAGCGCCGCCACCGGCACAACCGTCGCCGCGATGAACGCAAGGAACAGCTTGCGGTAGAAGCTGGCACGCATCTCGCGCAGCAGCGCTCGCGCCGTGGTGCCCCGGCCGCTGAAGAGTCCGAAGAGCGCCGTGGCGGCCAGGAGCAGGAGATAGGTGCAGAAGGCGAGCACCGTGATCTCGGCGAGATTGACCAGGTGATCGACTGTCGAGGGCACCGGGAACCCGAGGGCGTAGATGCCGCCGCGGTCGTTGAGCAGAAGCACGGCGTAGTCGGTGTCGGCGCGCCGCAGCTGCGCCCAGAGCGGCTGTCTCGACTGCTCGACGCGGGCGAACACCGGATCATCGAGCGGCCACGCGGTCACCCCGGACGCATAGATCGGTGTGCGACTCCAGCCGTAGACGGCCAGCTCGACGTCGCGGCCGGAGACCCCTTCACTGTTGAGGGGGTCTGCCGGGCGCATCAGCTCGACGTAGGGGCTCTGCGAGACGATGAACGGGAGGTTGGCGAAGTCGGCAGGCATCGCATGAACGACGATCGAGCCGACAGGACGGCCGCCGGCATCGCACAGCGCGCGCCCCGCATAGAGGAGCCGGCGCTCTTCGGCAAAAAACGGAGACACCTCCTCGAACACTCCCCAGGTGCACGCCTGCTCATCCGACCGCGGCACGGTCGTGAGGTCGGTCGGCAGATTGAACGCGAAACGGCTGACGAGAAAGCCATTGGCGTCATAGATCTCGACGGCGGACGTCACGGGATACATCGCCAGGGCGGTGGTGCGCCACACCGCAAATGCCCGGTCGGTGGAGGCCTCGGCCCCGACGGGCGCGGCCGGCACGGTTACGAGCTCGGCGAGGCCCGGAAAGCGATCGATCGCCGCGAGCGCGTCCTGCAGGAGCTGCTGCACCGTCTGGCGGTGATTGATCGCCTGCGGGCCGAACCGGCTTTCGACGAGCTGCGCCTTGGCACGCTGCCCGAGGTCGAACATCGACGGATAGAACGCCACCGCCGGCACGACGAGCCCCAGCGTCATCATGGTCAGCCGGAACGCCTGCGAGCCGTGGCGATAGCGCGCCTCGAGGCGGGTCGCCAGCACCACAAGGGCGACGATCACACCGAGCGCCATGAAGAGCGGGACCCGCTGCGTCGCCTCGAGGCCCGAGACCAGCTGCCAGACCCCCAGCGGCAGCAGCCGGCCGACGATCGTGGCGATGCGCCCGCGCCAGTTCGGGCGTGGAACGGACCAGGGGATCACGGCCGCCCTGAGCAGCAGCACGCCGCATCCGAGCGCCGTGGCGTGCCAGACGATCAGGCCGACCTGCAGCGCCAGCCGCGCGGTGTTCCACGGGTGCAGCGAGTAGAGCAGCACATCGATCGTCGTGTTGGCGACGGTGTCGCCGAGGAAACGGTAATACCCGTGCAGCAGGAGCGCGACGGCCGCGCCGCCGGCCAGCTGTGTCGCAGCGAATGCGGCGATCCGGGGCAGCGTGTCCAGGCGCCGGCGACGATGTCCGCCTCCGCGCGCAAAGCGCGCTTCGGCGGGACCTCGCCGTAGCGAAGGGGAGGCGGGCCAGCGCGTGAGCCGCCACGCCTCCAGCGCGTACAGGAGCAGCGCCACCAGGCTGCTGGCGGCGATGGCGGTCAGCAGAAAGTCGAAGGGCGACGCGAGCAGCGGGCCCAGCAGCGGGGACGCGTATTCGGCAGCGGAGAATACCGAAGCGGTCGCCCAGTCCGCGGGCGAGGCGAGCCGCACGAGAAACCGCGCTCCGGCGACGGCGCCGGCCACGGCGAGTGCGGCGCTCGCATACGCCGGCGGACGGACGAGCCGTCCGCGCCAGTCGAGGAGCGGCCCGCAGAGCAGCGCGACGGCCAGCGCCAGCGTCACGAATGCCAGCGACCGGGTGGCGCGCCGCCAGCGATCCCGCGTCTGCGCGAGATCGGCGGGATCGATGGCGGCTGTGAACAGGCGGACACCGGAGGGCGCGGCGACATCGAACGCGAAGGCCTCCGGCCGCGTCCGGCCGCTCTCGTAGCGCAGCTCGATGGACACGGGGGCCAGGCGGGCCGCGTAGCGAAACACGTCGGCGTCACCGCGGGCGGCGGCCACCGGGGTGAGCGACCGTTCCGCGGCGATGGAGCCGACGCGGTCTCCTGCGGGCGTGGTCACGGGGGTGACATAGACGAGCCGCAGGCCGAGCGCGCCGCGCGTGAAGAACCAGGTCTCGTCGCCCCGCAGCCGGTCGGCGGGCAGCTCGGAGGGGCGGCCATCCCAGGCGAGCGGACGGCCGTCCACCGCGTACGCGGTCAGGGCGTAGTCGGCGCCGGGCGCCTGCGACAAGGCGGCATCCGCGGCGGCAAACAGCCGGCGCGCGGCGGTCGGGTCCCCCTCGGCGGCCGCGGTAATGGACCCCTCGTCGGCCAGGCCGAGCGCCATGACCCGCAGCGCCCGCGCGACCGCGTCGAAGGATGCGCGAACGTCCGCTTCCACGCGGGCGCGGCCGGCCTCGTCGCTGGGGCCGAGGACCACGAGCTCCGCCGCGCGGCCAAGGAACAGGACACAGAGGGCGCAGGCGGCTCCGGCCAGCCCAATGCGGGCCAGCCGCCGCCACGGCGGCGGCGGAGCCGAAACGGCGCGGTCGGGGAGCCGCACGGAAATCATTGTGCCTTAACATGGAAGCGATCTCATGACCCGTTCGCCTGTGAAACGCGCGCTGAAGCGAGGGGCGCTCATTGCCGCCGCCAACTGGCCGGTCACGCTGATCCAGGCCTCGGCCGACTCGCTGTTCAAGCTCCTGCTCGCGGCCCCGCTCATCGGCGGCGTCTTCCTCATCGGGCTTGCCATGAACCGCGAGCCCTCGATGCTCCTGCTTCTCGGCACACGCGAGCTCGTGGGCGCGGTCGCGTCCGCGCTCTGGGCGCAACCGGTCGTGCTGACGACCCTGGGGCTGGCGATCACGGTCGTCGGCGTCGGCGGGTCGCTGTTCGTGTTCCTGATCAAGGCGGGCACCATCGCGACGCTCGTGCGCAGCGATCGCGATGCCGGCGCGATCGAGGAGCCGCCGCTTCACATGAGCGCGGTCGCCAGGGCCTCGCGGTTCGGGGTCGAGGAGTACATCGAGTCGGCGCGGGAGCTCTTTCCGCGCTACATGCGGCTCGGCTTCGGGCTGATGGCCGTGTATCTCGCGTCGGCCACAGGTTTCTGGATGCTCGTCGCCGGCCAGGATCCGGGACGGGGGTGGGGCGGCACGGCTCTCGCGACCGCGGCGTTCGTGCTCTGGATTACCGTCGTGAACTGGCTGTACCTGCTCGTGCAGATCGTGGTCGCGGCCGATGCCTGCGGCGTGGCGACGGCAATCCGCCGGGTGGCGGCGTTTCTGCGGTGCGAACGGCGGCACGTGGCCACGGTGTTCCTGCTCGTGCTGGCGGCAGTCGCAGCGGCCACCGGGGCGTCCCTGCTCGCCACGGCCGCGCTCGGCCTCGTCGCGTTCGTCCCGTTCGTGGGGCTCGCGGCCCTTCCGCTGCAACTGCTCGCCTGGCTGCTGCGCGGCCTCGTGTTCCAGTACCTGGGCCTTGCGTCCGTGGGCGCCTATCTGAAGCTCTATCGGGCATTTGCCGATGCCCGCGGCCGCTTGAGGCCGGCGGCCGCGTACGGGCAGGCCTGGGGCCCGGCATCGTAGCGCGATGACCACCTACGACCGCTTTCTGTCGCCAACCGGCCGCCACCTGCACGAGTCCGCAATCCGGCGGATGGGCACGGTGACGGCCCGGGCTCACGACATGGTGTCGTTCGCAGCCGGATATCCCGATCCGGCATCCTTTCCGTGGGACGAGCTGCGGGAGCTCGCGACAGAGCTGCTGTCGGGGCAGGACGCCTCGGTGCTGCAGTACGGCCCCACCCGCGGCTACGAGCCACTGATCGAGTCGACCGTCGGTGTGCTCTCCGCGCGGCACATTCACGTGCCGGCTGACGAGATCACAATCACCTCCGGGTCGCAGCAGGGCATCGACCTGATCGCGCGGGTGCTCGTCACGCCCGGCGATCCGGTGCTCGTGGAGCTGCCGGCCTACACCGGCGCCATCTCGGCGTTGAGTAACGCGGGGGCGCGGCTGGTGGGTGTGCGGCAGGGTGCCGACGGGATCGATCTCGATGACCTCGAGGCCGTCTGGACGCGCGAGCGGCAGGCCGGAGGGCGCGTCAACCTGCTCTATCTCGTTCCCAATTTTCAGAACCCGACGGGGGCGCTGCTGAGCCTCGAGAAGCGGCGCCGGCTGCTCGAGTGGGCGGACCGGCGGGACGTCCTCATCATCGAAGACGATCCGTACGGCTCGCTGCACTTCGAGGGCGCCGCGACGGAGGCCGAGACCCGGCCGCTGCGCGCCGACGATGCGGAAGGCCGCGTCCTGTATCTGAGCACGTTCTCGAAGACGCTTGCGCCGGGATTCCGCGTCGGGTGGATGGTGGCGCCCGCAGCGCTCGTCGTCCGCTTCGAGACGGCGAAGCAGTCGATCGATCTCATGACCGGCAGCTTCGATCAGCGGATGGTCCACGAAGCGGTACGGCGCGGCGTGCTCGACCGGATCGCGCCGCAGCTTTGCAGTCTCTATCGCGCCAAGCGCGACGCGATGGAGGCGGCCCTTCACAGCGAGCTCGGAGCGGCGCTTCAGTGGGTCACGCCGAAAGGGGGCTTCTTCCTCTGGGCGAAGCTGCCGCCCGGTCACACCGACGAGGAGCTGCTGGCCCGGGCGCTCGACTGCCGGCTGGTCTTCGTCGTCGGTAGCGCGTTCTACGTGGATGGGACCGGGCACGACCGCATCCGGCTGGCGTTTTCAGTGGCGTCCGCTGATCGCATCCAGGAAGGGGCGCGGCGCCTGGCTGCGGCTATTCGACCCGTTCCCGCCCCAGCGCCCGTCCCGGCAGCGCCGTCGGCGTAACGGGCTTGTCCTCTCGAAGCATCAGCGCCGCGGGGCGCAGCGCCTCGACGACGCCCTCCCGGGTGAGGGTGATGAAGGCCACCTGAAACGGCTTCGGCGCCGGATCGAGAAGCGGCGGCCCGAGCAGATCGCCTTTGGCCGTATAGGTCCCCATGACCGCTCCGGTCTCGCCAACGAAGACCGTGACCGCCGGCGACAGCCCGGGGAGCACGACGATCCCGCGAAAGGCCGCGGGGGGCTGCACCGGCCGGGTCCCGGTCGGCTTGCGCCATCGCTGGTTGCCGTTGCCGCGATTCACGGCCCGGATGATGTTGTCGAGCGACGCGAAGTAGACGACCTCGCCGTCGACCGCGGCGCCGATCACATCGCCGCCGTTGCGCCACTGCCAGCGGATGCTGCCGTCGGCCGGGTCAAGGGCATAGAAGAAGTTGTTCGTCGAGCCGACAAACACGCGGTCCCGGGCGGCCGCCGGAGGGCTCAGCGTTCCGGCCAGCTGCTGCTCCCAGAGCGGCTCCCCGGTGTCGAGCGCGAGCGCTAGGACCCGGCTGTCGGCGAGCGAGAGATAGAGGGCGCGCTCGCCTCCCGGAACCGGCGGGTGCGGGGCCGCGGCCCCGAGCGGGCGCCGCCACATCTGCCGCCCGTCGCCGGCCCGGAAGGCTCGCACTTCACCCGGCTCGACGACGGCGATGAGCCAGCCGCTGTCGAAGACGAGCGGCGTGGTCTGGGTGGCCTCCAGCGGGACCGACCAGCGTTCGGCGCCTGTTGCGGCATCGAGGGCGCGAAGGGTGCCGGCACCGGCGACGAAGAGGGCATCCGCGCCGACAGCAAGCGACGCCGCCGTCTCCACCTCCCGGATCCAGGCGACCACACCGCTTTCGCGCTGCAGCGCGACCAGCATGTTCTCGCGAAGCGGAATGTACACGCGATCGGCGTCCTGCACCGCGGGTGCCGAAGGTTGAATGCCGATCTTCACCGACCAGGCGACTTCAGCGGCGAGCAGCGGCACCGGCGGATTCTTCGTGTCGCGGAACGTTCGAAGAATTGCTTCGTACCGCCGCTGAGCCGTGGCTTGCGCGGCGACGGCGTGATCAGGGCAGAAGCCCGAACCGAGCGTCAGAAAAAGCGCGGCCAGCGCACGCGAAGCGCTAGATGTCGTGGTTCGGAACGCGGGCACCACGATATAATACCGAACACTGAAGCAGGTGGCCGGTAGCCGGTAGCTAGTAGCCAGAGCCTGGAGTTCGCTACCACCTACCGGCTACCACCTACCGACTGTCCTGTTGTGTCCCATCAAACGATCCTCGTTCTGGATTTCGGCTCGCAGTACACGCAGTTGATTGCGCGGCGGCTGCGCGAGTTGTCCGTGTACTCCGAGATCGTTCCCTTCAACACGCCGCTCGAGACCCTGCGCGCACAGAAGCCGGTGGGCTTGATCCTCTCCGGCGGCCCGAAGAGTGTGTCCGACCCTGGGGCGCCGACGTGCGCGCCCGGCGTGTTCGATCTCGGGGCGCCGGTGCTCGGCATCTGCTACGGCATGCAGTTGATGACGGATGTGCTTGGCGGCGAGGTGCGGCAGTCGGGACATCGCGAGTTCGGCCATGCGCTCGTGCGGGTCTCGTCCAACGGCGGGGCCGGACCGCGCCTCTTTGCGCAGGTCCCGGACGAGCTGCGGGTCTGGGCGAGCCACGGTGACGATGTGGTCGCGGTGCCCCCTGGATTTTCGGTAGCGGCGACGAGCGCGACCGCGCCGATTGCCGCCATGGAGTCGCCCGAGCGCGGCCTGTACGCGCTCCTTTTTCACCCGGAAGTCGCCCACACCGACCATGGCGCGGACATTCTTCGCAACTTCGCCTACTCGGTGTGCGGCTGCGCTGGTGACTGGACGATCGCCTCGTTCATCGAGGAAGCGACCGCGCGCATCCGGGCGCAGGTCGGCACCGGGCGCGTCGTCTGCGGCCTGTCCGGGGGCGTCGATTCCACCGTGGCGGCGCTGCTGATCCACCGGGCGATCGGCGAGCGGCTGACGTGCATTTTCGTCGACAACGGCCTGCTTCGCCACGAGGAGGCCGCGCAGATCCGGCATCGGTTCGCCGAGAAGATGCACCTTCCGCTCGACTTCGTCGACGCGTCCGACCTGTTTCTGACCCGGCTGGCCGGCGTCACGGATCCCGAGCGGAAGCGGAAGATCATCGGGGCCACCTTCATCGAGGTGTTCGAGCAGCGGGCCGCCGAGCTCGGAGGGTTCGATTTTCTCGGCCAGGGCACGCTGTACCCCGACGTCATCGAATCGGCGTCGGTCGCGGGCCCGGCGGCGGTGATCAAGAGCCACCACAACGTCGGAGGGCTGCCGGAGCAGATGCGGTTCAAGCTGGTGGAGCCGCTGCGCGATCTCTTCAAGGACGAGGTCCGGCGGGTGGGGCGGGATCTGGGCCTCGAGCGCGAGTTCGTCGTGCGTCAGCCGTTCCCGGGACCCGGACTGGCGGTCCGCATCGTCGGTGAGATCACCCGCGAGCGGCTGGACCTGCTCCGCCTGGCGGACAGGATTGTCGCCGAGGAGATTCGGAAGGCGGGCTGGTACGAGCGCGTCTGGCAGAGCTTCGCGGTGCTGCTGCCGGTGCAGAGCGTGGGGGTGATGGGCGACGCCCGGACCTACGAGTGCACGGTGGCGATTCGCGCCGTCGAAAGCGTCGACGGCATGACGGCCGACTGGGCGCGGCTCCCGCATGAGATCCTCGCCGCGATCTCGTCGCGTATTGTCAACGAGGTCCGAGGCATCAACCGGGTGGTCTACGACATCTCGTCGAAGCCGCCGTCCACGATCGAATGGGAATGACCGACTTCGTTCATCTGCATCTGCACACCGAGTTCTCCCTGCTGGACGGGGCGTGCCGGATCGACGAGCTGCTGGATGAGGCCGTCAAGCTGAAGATGCCGGCGCTCGCGGTCACCGAGCACGGCAACCTGTTCTCGTCGGTCATCTTCCACGACCACGCGCGGGACCGGGGCATCAATCCGATCCTCGGCTGCGAGGTGTACGTCGCGCCGGGGAGCCGGTTCGACCGGAGCGGCCCGCAGAGCGAGACGAACCACCTGGTGCTGCTGGCGGAGACGGACGAGGGCTACCGGAATCTGATCCGGCTCGTGTCGGCGGGGTACACGGAAGGCTTCTACTACCGGCCGCGGATCGACAAGGACCTGCTGGCGCAGCATGCCAGGGGCCTCATCGGCCTGAGCAGCTGCCTCAAGGGGGAGGTGGCGAGCGCGCTGAAGGTCGACCAGGCGCGGGCGGCGCTCGAGGCCGCGGCCCGGCTGCGCGACATCCTCGGGCCGGAGAACTTCTTCCTCGAGATGCAGTACCAGGGGATCGAGGAGCAGACGGTGGTGAACCGCGGCATTCTGCCGATCGCCCGCGATCTGAGCCTGCCGCTCGTGGCGACCAACGACGTCCATTACCTGCGTCAGGCCGACGCGCAGCCGCACGACGTCCTGCTGTGCATCGGCACCGGCAAGACGGTCACCGACGCCAACCGGCTGCGGTACCACGGCGACCAGTTCTTCCTGAAGACGCCGGAGCAGATGGCCGCGATCTTCGGCGAGACGCCCGACGCGCTCCGGAACACGGTGCGCATCGCCGAACGCTGCAACGTGACGATTCCGAAGGGGCAGAGCCATCTTCCGTCGTTCGGCGTCCCCGACGGGTTCACGCTGGAGGCGTACTTCGAGCACGTGGCGCGCGACGGCTTCGGACAGCGGCTGCGGCGGCTGCAGGAGCTCGCGGGCGCCGGCCGGCTGCGGCGCACGGTGGACGAGTACGCCAGCCGGCTCGACTACGAGATCGCGATGATCAAGAAGATGGGCTACTGCGGCTACTTCCTGGTCGTCTGGGATTTCATCCGGTACGCCCGCGAGCAGGACATTCCGGTCGGCCCGGGGCGCGGGTCGGCCGCCGGGTCGCTCGTGGCCTGGTCGATGCGGATCACGGATGTCGACCCGCTCGATTTCGACCTCATCTTCGAGCGCTTCCTCAACCCCGAACGCGTCTCGCTCCCGGATATCGACGTCGATTTCTGCGAGCGGCGGCGGGGTGAGGTGATCGATTACGTCACCCGGAAGTACGGACGTGAGAACGTCGCGCAGATCATCACCTTCGGCACGATGAAGGCCAAGGCCGTCGTGCGCGACGTCGGCCGCGTGCTCGACATGCCGTATGCCGATGTCGATCGGATTGCCAAGCAGATCCCTGCGGCCCTCGACATGACGCTCGAGAAGGCGCTGGCCGAGAACCCGGCGCTGAAGGAGATGGCCGCCCGGGAGCCGAAGGTCAAGGAAGTCCTGGACATCGGGCAGCGCCTCGAGGGGATGTCGCGGCATGCGTCGGTGCATGCCGCAGGCGTCGTGATCGCGCCTGGGCCCGTGACCGACTACGCGCCGCTCTACAAAGGGACGCGGGACGAAATCACGACGCAGTGGAGCATGAAGGAAGTCGAGCGCGTCGGCCTGCTCAAGATGGACTTCCTCGGGTTGAGCACGCTGACGCTGATTCGCGACGCGCTCGGAGAGATCACACGGACCGAGGGCGTCGCGATCGACATCGACGGGATTCCGCTGGACGACCCGAAGACGTACCGCCTCTTCGGCGACGGGCAGACCCACGGCATCTTCCAGTTCGAGAGCTCCGGCATGCGGGAGCTGCTCCGCAAGGCGCGGCCGGAGCGGCTCGAGGATCTCATCGCCCTCAATGCGCTGTACCGCCCGGGTCCGCTCAAGTCCGGGATGGTGGACGATTACATCGCCCGTAAGCAGGGACGGACCGAGATCAAGTACGAGCTGCCGCAGCTCGAGCCCATCCTGTCGGATACCTACGGCGTCATCGCCTACCAGGAACAGGTGATGCGGATCGCGCAGACGCTGGCCGGCTTCACCCTGGGCCAGGCCGACGTGCTGCGGAAGGCGATGGGCAAGAAGGATCCGAAGGTCATGGCGATGCAGCGCGACCAGTTTCTGGCCGGCGCGCGACAGCAGGGGATCCCAGAGAAGAAGGCCGCGAAGATCTTCGACCTGATGGAGCACTTCGCCGGCTACGGGTTCAACAAGTCCCACTCGACGGCGTACGCGCTGCTGGCCTACCAGACCGCATATCTCAAGGCGAACTATCCGTGGCATTTCGCGTCGGCGCTGCTCAGTATCGAGGCCCAGAACACCGACAAGCTGGCGGTCTATCTGGCCGAGTGCCGCGAGCGCGGTATTCCGGTGCTGCCGCCGGACGTCAACGAGAGCCGGTTGAATTTCTCCGTGGAGCCGGGCCGCGGGGTCCGGTTCGGCCTGGCGGCGATCAAGGGGCTCGGCGAAGGGGCGGTCCACGCGATTGTGGCGGGGCGGACCGCGCTCGAAGGGCGGATTTTGTCGCTGCACGCGCTCGGCGAGACAGCGGATCTGCGTGTCGTGAACAAGCGCGTGCTGGAGGCGCTGGTCAAGGCGGGCGCGTGTGATGGATTGGCCGGAGAAGTCGTAGCGGCGGGTCTTCCGCCTTCGCCGAAGGCTTCGGCGGACCACCGTAGCCTTGGCGGAGGTGGTCAGACCCGCCGTCTTCGCGCGCGCCTCTTCGCGTCGATCGACGCCGTCTGTGAGCACGGCGCCCGGACGCAGCGCGATCGCGACCTGGGACAGACGCAGCTCTTCGGGGGCGACGAAGAGGGCGCATCGGGTGGCGGGGCCCCGGCCCTGGCCGACGCGGCGGCCTGGACCGAGATGGAGCAGCTCCAGCACGAAAAGGATGCGCTCGGCCTCTACTGGAGCGGACACCCGGTCGATCGGTACGCCGATGCGTTGCGCGACTATGGCGCCAGGTCGACCGCCGATCTGGCCGTGAAGAAGGAGCCCGGCGACGAGGCCGCCGGCGCCCCCCAGGGCAACGGCACCGGGCATCGGGCCGCCGAGGACGTCAGCGTTGGAGGCATCGTTTCGGCGGTGCGTCCGCTCAAGACGCGCAAGGGCGATCGCATGTGCGTCCTGACGCTGGACGATGCCCACGGAAGCCTCGAGGTCGTGGTGTTTCCCGAAACGTTCAAGCAGCACGGCCACATGGCGGAAGAGGGGCGGCTCGTCCTGGTCAAAGGCCGGTGGGAGCGCGACGAGGAGACCGCGCGGGTGCTCGCGTCCGAAATCGCGCCGCTCGAGATCGTCCGCGAGCGGCTCGCCTCGTCGGTGGCGATCCTCGTGTCGGCGCCCCGCCACGACCGCGACACGTTCGTGCGGCTGTGGGACGTGCTGATGCAGCACAAGGGCGACCGGCGCGTGGCGATCGAGCTGCAGGATGCCGACCGGCACCTGCGCGTGACGATCGACGTCAACGCCCAGATCCGCGTCCGCCCGTCCGAGCGGCTCGTGTCCGAGGTCGAGAAGATCTGCGGCGCCGGCTCGGTAACGCTGCGATAGCCTGTGACCTGTGTTGTCATGCGGACCGAGTACGGTAGAGACAGGCCACAGAGACACAGAGTCACGGAGAAACCACATATCCTCTGTGTCTCTGCGACTCTGTGGCCCGGATGGGTGTATGCCTGCTGACCTGCTGGACTTCGAGGAGCCGATCGCGCCGCTGCTCAAGGAGATCGACGCGCTGGAGGGGCAGCCGCGCACGCCGGAGTGCCAGCAGGCGCTCGAGGGGCTGTCCCGCCGGGTCGAGGCGGCCCGCGGGGAGATCTACGCGAAGCTGACTCCGTGGCAGCGCGTCATGGTGGCGCGGCACAACAATCGGCCCACCGTGCTCGACTACGTGGCGCGCCTGTTCACCGAGTTCACCGAGATCAGCGGTGACCGGCGCTTCGCCGACGACCATGCCATCGTCGCCGGGTTTGCGCTGTACAAGGGCACCCCGGTGATGATTGTCGGCCATCACAAGGGGGGCGGCGGGGACACCAAGCAGAAGGTCTACCGCAATTTCGGCTATGCGAAGCCCGAGGGCTACCGCAAGTCGCTTCGCGCGATGAAGCTGGCGGAGAAGTTCCGCCGTCCGGTGATTGCGTTCATCGATACCCCTGCGGCGTATCCGGGGGTCGAGTCGGAGGAGCGCGGGATCTCGGAGGCGATTGCGTACAACCTGCGCGAGATGGCGGCGCTCGACGCGCCGATCGTCGTGGTCGTCCACGGCGAGGGCGGAAGCGGCGGAGCTCTCGGGATCGCGATCGGCGATCGGGTCCTGATGCATGAGTTCGCCATCTACTCGGTGATTCCGCCGGAGGGCTGCGCCGCCATCCTGTGGCGCGATGCGAACCGCAAGGTCGAGGCGGCCGAGGCGCTCAAGCTGACGGCGCCGGACCTGCTGGGCTTCGAGGTGATCGACGAGATCGTGCCCGAGCCGGTGGGGGGCGCCCATACCGATCACGACCGCGCGGCGGCGCTGCTGGACGGTCCGTTGTCACGCACGCTCGAGGAAGTGTCGGCGATGGATGGGGCGGTCCGGCTGGAGGCGCGGTACCGGAAGTTCCGGGCGATGGGCAGCGTCGGCATCGCCGAGCCATGAAGGCGCCACGTATCTGGGCGGCGAAGCCCTGCGACGAGCAGCACGCGGCGGCCGTCGCCCGCGAGCTGGCGATCTCCCCGACCACGGCGCGGCTGTTGTGCATCCGCGGTCTGGCTGACGTCGACCAGGCGCGCCGGTTCCTCGCGCCGTCGCTGGGCGACCTGCACGACCCGTTCGGGCTGACCGACATGGCGCCGGCCGTCGATCGCATTCTGGGCGCGATTGCGCGCGGCGAGCGCGTGGCGATCCATGGCGACTACGACGTCGACGGCATCACGTCGACCGTGATCCTGCGCCGCGCGCTGGAGCTCCTCGGCGCCGACGTCATCCATTTCATTCCGGAGCGGCTGCGAGACGGCTACGGCCTGCAGCCGGCCGCCCTCGACCGCCTCCACGCCGACGGCGTGCGGCTGGTCATTTCCGTCGATTGTGGAATCCGCGCAGACGAGGCCGCGCGGCACGCCCTGGCGCTCGGGCTCGACCTGATCGTCACCGACCACCACGAACCGGACGCCGCGCTGCCGCCCGCGCTGGCAGTGATCAATCCCAAGCGGCGCGACTGCCCGTATCCCGACAAGAACCTGGCTGGCGTCGGCGTCGCGCTCAAGGTGGTGCAGGCGCTCTGCCTTCGCGCGGGGCGGACGGCGTGGCTGCCGGCGTTCGTCAAGGTGGCGGCCATCGGCACGCTGGCCGACGTCGTGCCGCTGGTCGGCGAGAACCGCATCATTGCCAAGCTGGGCCTCGAGATGCTGTCGGCCGGGCCGAACAAGGTCGGTCTGCGGGCGCTCCTCGACGTCTGCGGGCTCACCGGGAAGACGATCGACAGCTATCACATCGGATTCGTGCTCGGCCCGCGCGTCAATGCCGCCGGCCGCATGAGCACACCCGACATTGCGGCGCGGCTGCTGCTGGCGTCGGACGAAGCGATGGCCGACGAGGCGCGCGCGCTCGCGGGGCAGCTCGACGCCGAGAACCTGCGGCGGCAGAAGGAAGAGGCGGAGATCGTCGCCCAGGCGCGCACGTGCGTTGAAACCGACCTCGAGATCGGCTCCCGCACGGTGATCGTGGTCGGCGGCGAGGGGTGGCACCGCGGCGTGATCGGCATCGTGGCATCCAAGCTTGTCGACGCCTTCCATCGCCCGGCGATTGTGCTCTCGGTCGATGGCGGGATCGCGCACGGATCCTGCCGCAGCATTCCCGCGTTTGACATGCTGGCGGCGCTCGAATCGTGCGCCGACCTGATGACGAAGTTCGGCGGGCATCGCCAGGCGGCCGGCCTCACGATCGACGCGTCGCGGGTCCGCGATCTGCGGGCGCGCATCAACGAGCACGCGGACGCGTGCCTCCAGCCCGACGATCTGCGGCCGCGGCTCTGGATCGACGGGACGCTCGGCTTCAGGTCGATCACCGAGCAGGTGGCCGCTGAGCTCACCGCGCTCGCGCCATTCGGCCCGGGCAACCCCTGTCCGGTGTTTCGCGCCAGCGGCGTGGAGGTCGTGGACGGCCCGCGGCTGCTGAAGGAGCGCCATCTGAAGATGTCGTTCCGGCAGGACGGGCGCGTGATGCGGGGCATTGCCTGGCGGGCCGCCGAGCGCGAGCAGTTCGTGGCGGAACATCGGACCGCGATCGACGTGGCCTTTTCGCTCGAGCAGGACACCTGGAACGGCGACCGGTACCTCCAGCTCTCGGTGGCTGACTTCCGCGCGCCGGAATCGTGAGACGCCGGGTCCACGGCTCGAGGTCTGCCGCTCGCCGTGGAACCCGGCCCACGTACGATGGATGTGGGGCGGACCCGCCGTCCTTCGCAGGTTAAGATCATCAGCAGTGGCCCGCTGGCAGAAACCCGCCCGTCTCGGCATCGGCGTCTTCGGCATCGTCTGCGCCATCGTCGTGTATGCCGCGATCGGCGAACGGCAGACGACCACGCCGCCCGGGCGGCCGTTGCGGCTCGATCCGCGGGCGATCATCGAGAGCGCAGGCGCCGCCTTCCAGCAGTTCCAGAACGCGCGGAAGGACTTCGTCGTCGAGGCGGAGCGGCAGCTCACCTATGAGGGGGGCGACACGAGGTTCATCGGCGTCACCATCACGGTGCGCAACCGCGGCGGGCGGGACTTCGTGGTCTCGGGCCGCGAGGCGCGCTCGGCGGACGACAACAAGGAGATGGAGGTCACCGGCAGTGTCACGCTCGTGGCGAGCGACGGGTTCACCGTCCATGCCGAAGAAGCGACCTTCAGCCAGGAGAACGCCATCGTCCAGGTGCCGGGCGCGGTCTCCTTCGAGAAGGGCCGGATGTCGGGATCGGGCATCGGCATGACGTACAACCAGGGCACCGACGTGCTGTCGCTCGCACAGGAGACGCGGGTCACGGTCGTCGACGAACAGGGCCGCCCGGTGACGGAGTTCAGCGCCGGCGCCGGCACCCTCTCGCGCCAGGAGGACTTCCTCGCGCTGGAGGGCAGCGTCCATGTGCTGCGCGGAGAGCAGGTGCTCGAGGCCGACCGGGGCGTCGCCCGGCTCTCTGAGAACGAGGAATACGTCACCTTCATAGAGCTGCGGGGCAACGCGCGGGTGACCGGCGGTCAGTCGTTCGAGGCCATGCAGGCCCGCGACATCGACCTCGACTACACCGACGACGGCGCCGCGCTCGAGAGGGCGACGCTCACCGGTGACGGCCTCATCGCGATGAGCGGGGCCGGCGGCACGGGCCGGCGCTTTGCCGGCGATTCGCTCGCGCTCGTCTTCGCCGCCGACGCGACGCTGACGTCGGTGAGCGGACGCGGCAGCGTCCGGGTCGACCTGCCCGGGTCCGGTGGCGCCGCCGGACGCAGCGTCAGGGCCGATGCACTCGATGCCGTCGGGCAGCCGGGCAAAGGGCTGACCGCGGCGACATTCCGCGGGCGCGTCGTGTATCGCGAGGATCCGGGGCGCGGGGCGCTGCGCACCGCCGAGTCGGCGGCCCTCCAGATCGAGTTCGCCGAGGACGCCGTTTCACGAGCGCGCTTCACCGGAGGAGTGCGGTTTGGTGAGGATGCGCTCGAGGCGGCCGCTGCGGCGGCCGAGTACGTGCCGGCCGACGGCATGCTGGAGCTGTCCGGGGGCGGTCCGGGCGGCGGCCCGCGCGTGGCCGACCGCGAGATTCAGGTCGAGGCGGACGCCATGAAAGTGGGGCTGGCGGGTCCCCACATTCTCGCGGACGGCAACGTGAAGACCGTGCTGCGGCGCGCAGGCCCGGCGGCGGCCGGCAAGGGCGACCGCGTGCCCGGCCTGTTCGCCGAGGGCGAGCCGGTAAACGTCAATGCCGCCTCGATGAACTACGACGGACGCACGTCGAAGGCTGTGTATTCGGGGAGCGCGGCGCTGTGGCAGGGGGAAACGGCCATCCGCGCCGATCTCCTGACGCTCGATCGTGAAGGGGGAGACCTGGTGGCGGCGGGCAACGCGCGATCGAGTCTGTTGCTCGACGCCGTCGCCTCGGTCGGACGCGCGTGGGAAATCCGGTACGACGAGGGCGCGAGGCTCATCACGTACTCAGGTGCGATCCCGGCTGCGCCTGTCGGTGCGATCCCTGCTATGCCTGTCGGTGCAACCCCCGTCGCGCCTGTCGGTGCTATCCCGGCTGCGCCTGTCGGTGCGACACCGGTCGCACCGGTTGCTGCAGTTGCACCGGCGTCACTCGTGCAGCTGAGCGGGCCGCCGGGGGATCTGCGCGCCAGACGGATCGAGGTGGTGCTGGCCAGGGAGGCCGCGCGTTCGGATCGCCTTGAAGCGTACGGCGACGTCACGGCGCGCATCGACACACGAAGCGCCACCGGCGACCGCCTGACGTATCACGCAGATGACGAGCGCTACGTGCTCACCGGCATCGCCACCGTGCCGGTCAGGATCGTCGAGGAGTGCCGGGTGACGAGCGGGCGGACGGTCACGTTCTTCAAGTCGGCGGACCGCATCATCGTCGACGGCCGCGAAGAGGTGCGCACCGAGTCGAGCCGCAGCGGAGCGTGCCCCCAGGCGGCGCCGCGCTGATGTCCACGCTCCGGACCGAACAGCTCACAAAATCCTACGGTGGGCGGACCGTCGTTCGCGGGGTCAGCCTGGAGGTGGCGTCCGGCGAAGTCGTCGGGCTGCTCGGTCCGAACGGCGCCGGCAAGACGACGACCTTCTACATGACCGTCGGGCTGACCTCGCCCGACTCCGGACGGGTGATTCTCGACGGCGAGGACGTGACCGACGATGCGATGTACGTCCGCGCCCGGAAGGGGATCGGGTACCTCCCGCAGGAGCCGTCGATCTTCCGCGGCCTGACGGTCGAGCAGAACATTCTGGCGATTCTCGAGACGCTGGATCTGGCCGCGGCCGCGCGGCGGGAGCGGCTGCAGGAGCTCCTCGCGGAGCTCAATCTGACCACCCTCGCCCGGTCGCCCGCGCACACCCTGTCGGGCGGCGAGCGCCGCCGCGTGGAAATCACCCGGGCGCTCGTCATCTCGCCGCGGGTGATGCTGCTCGACGAGCCGTTTGCCGGCATCGACCCGATCGCGGTCACCGACATTCAGAAGATCATCTTTCATCTCAAGGACCGCGGCATCGGCCTGCTGATCACCGACCACAACGTGCGCGAGACGCTCCGGATCACCGACCGGGCATACATCGTGCACGACGGAGCGATTTTCAGGAGCGGCACGCCCGACTCGCTGGCCGCCGACGAGGACGTGCGCCGGATTTACCTGGGGACAGAGTTCCGTTTGGACTGACCCGCCGTCGCCAAGGGCGGAATGGACTAATATGGATTTCAGCGACAGGAGACCGGCGGCCGTCTGAATCATGGCGATTTCGCAGAAGCTGCACACCAAGCTCGTCCAGAAGCTGATTCTCACGCCTTCGCTTCAGCAGGCGATCAAGCTTCTGCCCATGTCCACGCTCGAGCTTTCGGAGCTTCTCACCCAGGAGATGGTCGAGAACCCGCTGCTCGAGGAGGTGCCGACCGAAGAGCTGCAGCCGGTCGACGCCGCGCAGGAGAAGCAGGAGGAGAAGCCCGCGGAGAAGACCGACACCTGGGACGATCAGGACTACGAGTACTTCTTCGGCGACTACCTGGACGACGGGTATCGGCCGCACACCCCGACGGAGGTCAAGGAGCTTCCGCCGATCGAGAACACGCTGTCGACATCGACGTCGCTGTCCGATCACCTCCTGTGGCAGCTCTCGATGCAGACCGACGATCCGTCGATGCGCGAGATCGGCGAGGCGGTCATCGGCAATCTGGATGACGACGGGCAGCTGGTGGCGACGGTGGAGGAGCTGGCTGCGATGGGGCCGTGGCCGATCGAGCAGGTCGAGCAGGCCCTCAAGCTGCTTCAGAGCTTCGACCCGATCGGCATCGCGGCGCGCGACCTGCAGGAGTGCCTGCTCCTGCAGCTCCGGCACCTCGGCATGGGCGGGACGCCGGCCGAGAAGATCGTCACCGACCACATGCGGCTGCTGCAGAACCATCAGGTCCCCGAGCTGGCGCGCAAGCTCGGGATGTCGATTGACGATCTCAAGCAGCACATCGAGCTGATCCGCCACCTCGACCCGAAGCCCGGGAGCCGCTACAACCCGTCCCAGTCGCAGTACGTGATCCCCGACGTCTACGTCGTGAAGGTGGAGGATCAGTACGTGGCGGTGCTGAACGAGGAGGGGCTCCCGCAGCTCCGGATCAGCCCGGTCTACCGCCGGTTGCTCGACAAGAACGCCGACAACAGCGACGAGACGCGCGCGTACGTGAAGGACAAGTTCCGGTCGGCGCTCTGGCTGATCAAATCGGTCGAGCAGCGCCAGAAGACGATCCACAAGGTCGCGACGAGCATCATCAATTTCCAGCGGGACTTTCTGGACCACGGGATCGAGTACCTGCGTCCCCTGGTCCTTCGCGACGTGGCCAACGACATCGGCATGCACGAGTCGACGGTCAGCCGCGTCGTGACGAACAAGTACATGCACACGCCGCAGGGCGTGTTCGAGATGAAGTATTTCTTCCACAGCGGAATCGCCAGCGCCTACGGCGAGGCGGTCTCCTCTGTGACGATCAAGCAGCGGATCCGCAAGATCATCGAGCAGGAGGATCCGCGGAAGCCGCTCAGCGACTCGAAGATCGTGAACATCCTGCAGCGCGAGGGCCTCGCGCTCGCGCGCCGCACGATCGCGAAGTACCGCGAGGAGCTGAAGATCCCGACCTCGAACCAGAGGAAGGTGCTGTACTAGGGGCGGTCTCGCGCCCGGCCCGGCCACGATATGCGTCTCGAGCTGACCGGACGACACGTCGACATCACGCCGGCGATCCGCAAGGCCGTCGAGCAGCGCCTCTCGCGCATGGGACGGATGCTGAACGACAGCATCGTCTCGGTGCAGGTCGTCATCACCCGCGAGAAGTCGCGGCAGCACGTGGAGATGACCCTCCACGCCCGCGGTGAGCACTTCCTCCATGGCGCCGGCAGGGCCCGCGAGCTGACGGGCGCGCTCGGGTCGGCGTCCGACAAGCTCGAGCATCAGGCCCAGACGCTGAAGAGCAAATGGACGGAGCGCAAGCGGCAGGGCGTCTCGGCCGCGAAGGCCGGGTCGGTCGCGCCTCGTCCGGAGCGCGCGAAGCGGCAGTTCGGAGAGGCGGGCGGCGACGGCGAGACGCCCGTGCGGATCGTCCGGACGCGCCGGTACGCCGTGAAGCCGATGTCGGTCGACGAGGCGGCGTTCGAAGTCGGCGCGGCGCAGGGCGCGTTTGTCGTCTTCCGCAACGCCGGCACCGATCTGGTGAACGTGCTCTTCCGGCGGCCGGACGGGCACCTCGGGCTGATCGAGCCTGACGCGTGAGCCGGTCGCAGCCGATGCGCACGCCGCCGACCCGCCGCCCGGCCTCGCGGCGGCCGCGGGCCGCGCCGGCATCCGGGCGCGCCGCGGGCCGCGCCCGGCGGGGCACGCGCCGGTTCATCATCCTCACCGGCCTCTCCGGATCCGGAAAGACGCAGGCCATTCGCGCCCTCGAGGACCTCGGCTACTTCTGTGTCGACAACCTGCCCACCCAGCTCATCCCCACGATGGCCGAACTGACGACGCGCGAGGACGCGGGCCTCGACAAGGTGGCGATCGTCGTGGATGTCCGCGAGGGTGGGTTTCTGAACCAGTTCCCGCGCGTGTACCGCAAGCTGAAGGCGCAGGCGGCGGTCCAACCGATGTTGATCTTCCTGGAGGCGAGCGATGCCGCGCTGGTGCGCCGCTTCAGCGAAACGCGGCGCCCGCACCCGCTGGCCGTCGATCGGTCGGCCAGCGAGGGAATCGCCGAGGAGCGCGGCAAGCTGCGGCGGATCCGGGGCCTCGCCGATCTCATCCTCGACACGTCGAACCTCACCGTGCACGAGCTGCGCGACCACTTCATGGCGCTGTCGCGCGACGGCCGCAGCCGGGCAGAAATGGTCGTCAGCCTGGTGAGCTTCGGCTACAAGAAGGGCGTTCCCGTGGACGTCGACCTCGTGTTCGACGTGCGGTGCCTGCCGAACCCCTACTTCGTCGACGGCCTGCGCAACCTCACCGGGCGCGACCACGCCGTGATCCGGTACATGCGCCGCAACCCGGCCACCCAGGACTTTCTGGAGCGGCTGACATCCTTTCTCAGGTTCGCGCTCCCCCAATACGTGCAGGAGGGGAAGAGCTACCTCACCGTCGGGATCGGCTGCACCGGGGGGCGCCACCGGTCCGTCATGATTGCCGAAGCGCTCCGCACGGCGCTCGCCGACGTCACGGGCGTGAAGGTGCGCGTCAAGCATCGGGATTCGTAATGATTGGCATCGTCGTCGTGACCCATGGCCAGCTGGCCATCGAGCTGCTGAACGCCGCCGAGGCGATCGTCGGCGATCTGCCGCGATTCGCGGCCGTCTCCATCGGCTGGCACGAGCACACCGACGATGCACGGGAGGAGATCGCGCAGGCGATCGGGCGGGTGCGGCAGGGGGACGGCGCGCTGATTGTCACCGACATGTTCGGCGGCACCCCGTTGGACCTCGCCATGACCTTTCTGGCGCACGACAACGTCGAGGTCGTGACCGGAGTCAACCTGCCGATGCTCATCAAGCTGGCGGGGCTCCCGGATCAGGCGAGCCTGCTGGATGCCGCGCGTGAAATTCGCGAGCAGGGGCGGAATGCCATCTGGGTCGCGTCGGACCTATTGCGCGGGGGGAAGGACACGAAAGCGTGACGCGGATAGAGAAACCGTGGGGCTACGAGCTCCACTGGGCCAGGACGGATCGCTACGTCGGGAAGGTGCTCCACGTGAAGGCGGGGCACGCCCTGAGCCTCCAGTACCACAATCAGAAGGACGAGACGATCTACCTCTACGCCGGCCGGATGCTGTTCGAGATCGAGCGCGACGGCGCGCTGCAGCGGCAGGAGATGCGGCCCGGCGAGGCGGTGCACATCACGCCCCGGACGGTGCACCGCATGACCGCCATCGAGGACTGCGACGTGCTGGAAGTCTCGACGCCCGAGCTCGACGACGTCGTGCGGCTGGAGGATCGGTACGGGCGGGTGGAGGAGGAATCGTAGCGGCGGGCTGAAGCCCGGCCTCTACGATCGAGGAGTTCTCTCAGAACGGAATGTCGTCGTCGGTGATCGGCTCCATCGGCGGCTCGTCCGGCCCCGCCTGCGGCGCCACACTGCGATCGGCCCCACCGCTCCGGCCCGCGCCGCCGCCGCCGAGGAGCGTGATCCGATCCGCCTTGATCTCGGTCGTGTAGCGCTTGTTGCCGTCTTTGTCGTCCCACTGCCGGGTCTGGAGCCGGCCCTCGACGTAGATCTGCTTCCCCTTCACGAGGTATTCCTGGAGGCTCTCGGCCTGCTTGCCCCAGAGCACGACCCGGTGCCACTCCGTCTTCTCCTGCCGCTGCCCCTGCTTGTCGTTCCACACTTCGGTGGTAGCCAGGTTCAGCGTCGAGACGGCGGCGCCTCCGGTCGTGTAGCGCAGTTCGGCATCGCGGCCCAGATTTCCCACCAGAATGACCTTGTTGACGCTTCCCATACGTGTCCTTTCAAAGGGATCGCTTGCTGCCTGGCTCTGAGCTTATCGCGGCTCGTGGACAGGGGAGGTCACTATCGCGCGGGCTCGGTCGTCTTGAGCCGCTCCAGGCTCTGTCTCGCCAGTCGTCCGGCGTCGCTATCAGGAAAGTTCTTCGCCGCAGCCTCCCAGGCGGCCTGTGCCTGCTGGATCTGTCCCAGGCGCTGGTGCGTCAGGCCGAGTTTGTAATAGGCAACCGGCACAGAGTTGGTTCCTGGGTAGGACTGGATGGCCTGTTCGTAGGCCGTGATCGCCTCGGGCCACTGATTCTGCGCGAAGTGCGTCTCGCCGATGTACAGCTGCGCGTCGTCGGCCTGCTCCGACTTGGGGAAGGCTCTGAGGAATGCCTCGAAGCCGGTGATCGCACTCGTCCATTGGCCCGCGAAATAATCGGCGCGGGCGGTCTCATAGAGCCGCGTCGGTGAGAGGCCGGCCGCCGGCGGGAGCGGGGGCTGCGCGGGCGCCGGAGCCGGAGCATTGGGATCGACCGGAGCGTTCGGATCGGCGGGAGGCGGGGGCGGCGCTACCGCCGCCTGCTGCAGCGCCTGGACGGTGACGCGCAGCGCCTCGAGCTCCTCGCGAAGCGATGCGATCCGGACGTTGGTGTCGTCGCTCCGCTCCCGGATGACCCGCAGATCGTTGGACATGTTGTCGATGAGCAGCTTCTGATCGGCAAAGGCCTTCCGGACCGCATTGTTGGTGTCTTCCAGTCTGGCGGCCAGCCCTTTGACCGACTCGGCGAGCGCCTGGTTCAGGGTGGCGAGCGTGATGGCGAGCTGCTGCGTCTGCTCCTGGAGAATCCGCAGCTCGGCGGCCATCTGCTGGTGCTCACGGTTCTGCCCCAGCGCGGGCGAGGGCGCCAGTGCCGCGAGGATCAGGGCGCATGCCGCGATGAACGTCGTCTTCTGCATCGTGAACCTTTACTTCGACGTAATCACGAAGTGGGCGCGCCGGTTCTTCGCCCAGGCCGCGTCAGTGTGGCCGGGATCGAACGGGAACTCCTTGCCGTAGCTGACGATCCGGATCCGGTCCGGCGCCAGGCCCAGCGACACCAGGTACGTCCGGACCGCCGCCGCGCGGCGCTCGCCCAGAGCCAGATTGTATTCGGCCGTCCCGCGTTCGTCGCAGTGCCCTTCGATCGTGATGACCCACGCAGGGTACTTCTTCAGCAGTCCGGCGTTGGCCGTCACGATCGAGCGTCCCGCCTCGTCCAGTTCGGCGCTGTCGAGGCCGAAGAACACCGGCTTGAAAGGGGAGTCCCGATTGAGCTCGTCGAGCGTGCGCCTGGCTATCTCGTCTTCCGCCAGCGGCTCGGCCGGGACGGGCAGCGCCTCCTCGACCCGTTCCGCGGGCCGAGGGGGCGGCGCCGGGGCCGCAGCGGGCGGCGGACCGGGCGGGGGAGCGGCCGGGCCGGCGACAGGCGGCTGGCGCCGGGCGCAGCCCGCGGCGGTCCAGATCGACGCAATCAGGATGAGTAGCAGAAGACGCTTGACCATCAGTTCGACCATGCGGGTGTGTAGTTGCTGCCGTCGCGGGTCACCTGTCGCGCCCCTCGGCCGTCGCGGCCGATCGTGAACACCTGCGTGCGGCCCGAGCGCGTCGAGGTGAACGCCAGGTGCCGGCCGTTCGGGGCGTACGCGGGGCTCTCGTTGCTGCCTTCGCCGAAGGTGATCTGGCGCGTGACACCGCCGGCCAGATCGTAGACCTTGATGTCGTACCCCGGCCCGGTGCGCGCCGCGAACGCAATCTCGTTGAACGGCGCCGGCGACCAGGTCGGGCGATCCGCGTACGATTCGGCCGTTGTCAGCCGGCGAAGATTCAGGCCGTCGGCGCCGACGATGTAGATCTGCGGCTGGCCGGCGCGGTCGGAGGTGAACGCGATCTGCGTACCGGTCGGCGACCAGGTCGGCGTGGTATCGATGGCCGGGTGATTGGTGACGCGGCGGAGTCCCGAGCCGTCGCGGTTGACGATGTACAGCTCGGGGTTGCCATCGCGGCTCGACGTGAAGACGATCCGCGTGCCGTCGGGCGAGAACATCGGCAGCCAGTTCTGCGTCCCGCCCTTGGTCGGCTCCTGCTGCACGCCCTGATAGATGAGCGCCACGAACAGGTCGGGGTAGCCGCGGCGGTAGGAGGTGTAGGCGATGGCGCGCGCATCGGGCGACCAGACCGGCGTCAGGTTGAGCTGCCGGTTGGTGGTAATCCGGCGGACGTTTGCGCCGTCATAGTCGGAGATGTAGATCTCCTTGACGTCGCGGTCCTGCACGCCCCCGACAATCCGCTCGCGGTTGCGATCCGACGAGAACGTCAGCTTCGTCCGTGCGACGCCGCGCAGCGCGCGCTGCTGCTGATGGATCTCGTCGGCAATCGTGTGGGCGTAGAGCCGGGGATTGGCGTCGGTGCCCGTGTACTCCTTGCTGAACACCGACTGCCGCGTCCGTACGTTGAAGAGCCGGAACTCGATCCGCACCGTGGCGCCCGTGCGCTGCACGCTGCCGAACGCCACGGCGTCGGCGCCGAGCTCGCTCCACGCCGGGAAGGCAATCTGATCGGCGGTCCGGGCCGCCGGCACGGTCGCATAGGTGTCGCGCGGAATCATGTAGAACTCCCGCTCGTACGCCAGGTCGTTCCAGAGGACCTGCGCGATCGACTTCGCGATTTCGGCGGCTTCGGGATTCATCGCGACGAAGTCAGGCACCGCATACCGCGGCGGCGTGCCGGGATCCCCGGAGATCACCACGGCAATCTCCGACGGCTGCTGCGGAGGCGGCGTCGGGGCGGGCTCCTGCGGGGCGGGTCCGGCCGCAAGCACGACCGCGCCGGCCACCGCGCCGACCAGGCCCAGGGCCCAGTGCATCGCGCGCAACTCGCGTCGCTTAGGAGAGTTCGTCATCGCGTTCAGCTACCGATAGTCGAATGTTATGTTCACAGTGAGCGTGGGGTTTGGAAATTGTGGCGGCAGCTCAGGTAGCCGCGTGATCAGCAGGGCGCGCTCGGCCGCCAGGTCGAGCGCCAGAAACCCGCTCGGCCGTTCAAGCATAACGCCTTGAATGGACCCGCCGCGGGTGATCGTGAACTTCATCACGGTCGATCCGCGAATGCCCTGATTCTGCTGCCAGTTCCGCTGAATGAGCGTCACCATCTGTTCGATGTACTCCGGGCAGCAGAAGTTGCTGACGTCGAGCTGCACGCCGCTGCCGCCCGAACCTCCGGTCGTGAGTCCGAAGCCCTGACCGCGGGCGCCGGTCTCGGTGCGCGTGGCGCCCGGCTGGGGCTCTTCCTCGGCCGCCGGCCGTGGCGGACGCCGGACGGGCCTCGCCGGCGCCGCGGGCGCGGGCCTGGCCGCCGGACGGGCGGCCGGCTTGGGCGCGGGCGGGGGTGGAGGTGTCGGCACTGGGATCTCCCGGCCGCCCATCGGCGTCATCCCTCCCGCGCGCGGGCCGGGCGCGCCAGCGAGGCTGATCGTCATGACGGTCCGCGGCGTGTCGTCTGCCTTGACGCCCCAGTCGAGCGGTCCAAAGGCGAGAAAGACCAGCACGCCCGCGTGTGCGGCCATCGACCAGGCGACCATCGCCCGCAGCCGGTCCGGCTGCTGCCGGCGCGCCACGATGATGTCGGTGACCTCGGTCATCCCGGCTCACTGCTCTCCCGGGAGCTTGGAGATGATGCCGACGTTCACCACGCCCGCCTCCTTGAGCCGGTCGAACACCTCCATGAGCTCCTGGAGGTTCACCTCGCCGTCCCCGCGGAGGTACACGAACTTGTCGCTGCGGTTCAGCATGATCTGGCGCACCCGCTCAGCCAGCACGTCCAGCCGGATGGCCTCCTTGTCGATGAACACGCGCCGGTCGTCGCGATACGACACCGGCAGGTCCACGAACACGCGGTCGCTGGCGATCTCCTGCGATCGGCTCGCCACCGGCAGGTTGACCTCGACGCCACGCTGCAGCATCGGCGCCGCCACCATAAAGATGATGAGCAGCACGAGCATGACGTCGACCATCGGGACGACGTTGATCTCGGAGAGGGTAGGGGCAATGCGGCGCCCCCGCTGATGCCGCCCCCCCGCGTTCGGCGCCGATGCCAGGACCTTGGGCATGATTACGACACAGTCGCGCCGAAATTCCGTACGTAGTGCCGGGCTTCAGCCCGGCTAAAGCCGGGCGCTACGTCGGTCAGGAAATCGGTTCCACGCATCTACGTGAAATGCCGCTCGGCGATATTCAGGAACTCGAGCGCGAAGTCGTCCATCGTCGCTGAGAACTCCTTCACGTGGTGCGTGAAGTGGTTGTAGAACACGAGCGCCGGGATCGCGGCGAAGAGCCCGGCGGCCGTCGCGATGAGCGCCTCGCTGATGCCCGGCGCGACGATGGCGAGGTTCGTCGACCCGGTGGCGCCGATGCGCTGAAACGCAATCATGATTCCAACCACGGTGCCGAACAGGCCGATGAACGGCGTGACGCTCGCGGTGGTGGCCAGAAACGTCAGGCGCCGCTCGAGCTTGCTCACCTCGTTCGTGGCGGCGCGGATGAGCGCGCGATCGACGCCGTCGAGGCTCTTCAGGATTGGACGAGCGGTCGCGCCGGCGGCCGGCGGCGCGCTGCCGGACGGCGTCGCCGCGCGGAACTGCGCGTTGATCTCGGCGTAGCCGGCCTGAAAGACGCCGACGAGCGGCGTGGCCGGCAGCGACGGGCAGACCGCCTGCACTTCAGAGAACTTGCTGCTCTTGCGGAAGACGTCGAGAAAGCGGGAGGTGTCCCGCTCCGACCGGCGGAACGCCCACGTCTTCTGGAGGATGATCGCCCACGAGGCGACCGAGAACAGAACCAGGATGACCAGCACCGCCTGATTGATCGGCGTGGTCTCGGCGACAAGCCTGATTACATCGCCGCTCCCGGCAAAGGGGGCACCGTCGCCCTGCACCTGGAGGGCGAGGAGAAGGGAGCCGAGCGTGTACAACGAAGCCTCCGGATCATCGGATGGGCGCGCCGCAAACTGGCGGGGTCCCCACCTGCGCGGCGGGGCGCCGTTGGCGCAGACAGGCCAGCCTAGCATGCGACCTGAATGCTGTCAAACGTATGATACGATGGCAGTTCCGCGCGCATGCTCCGCCTCCTCCGCATCCGTAACCTCGCGGTGATCGAGGCCGTCGACGTCGAGTTCGAGCCGGGCTTCAACGTCCTCACGGGCGAGACCGGGGCGGGCAAGTCGATTGTCGTTGAAGCCGTCAGCCTGCTGCTCGGCGCGCGGGCGTCGGCCGATCTGGTCCGAACCGGCGAGACCCTGGCCACCATCGAGGCGCTGTTCGAAGATCCCTCGACCCCGCTCGGGGCAGGCGGCGAGGTCGTCGTCCGGCGCGAGCTCACAAACCTGGGGCGCAGCCGTTCCTTCATCAACGGGGCGCTGGCCACTGCCGGTGCGCTGCGGGAGCTGTCGGTGCGCCTTGTCGAGCTGCACGGCCAGCACGAGCATCAGACGCTCCTCGATCCCCTCTCGCATCTCTCTATCCTCGACGAGTACGTCGGCGCCGGCGAGCTGGTGTCTCGCGTGGCCGGCGCCTGGGCGGCGTTGAGGACGATCCGCGAGCAGGTCGAGCGCTCGCGGATGGACGAGCGCGAAAAGAGCGCCCGGCTCGATCTGATCGCGTTTCAGCTCCGCGAGCTGGAGAAGGCGGTGCCCCAGCCGGGCGAGGACGAGGCCCTGGCGGCAACACGGCAGGTGCTGGCGAGCGCCGACCGCATCCAGCGCCTCTGTGAGGAGAGCTACGCCGCGCTGTACGAGAGCGACGACGCGGTGCTGGCCACGCTCGGCGGCGTCTGGAAGCGGGTGTCGGAGCTGGCCGCGATCGACCCGCAGTTCGCGTCGTACGTCGAAGCGCGCGAAAGCATCAAGGCGCAGCTCGACGATCTGGCGTTCTTCCTGCGCAGCTACGGTCAGGGCGTCGATGCTTCGCCGGCGCGGCTGCAGGACGTCGAGGACCGTCTCGCACTGCTCGAGCGGCTGAAACGGAAGTACGGTCCGACGCTGGACGAGGTCATCGCGCGGGCGCAGGCGCTGGCCCGCGAGCGGGAGCTGCTGACGGGGGAGGGGGCCCGGCTCGAGGACCTCCAGGCGGCGTTGACGGACGCCGGCGGACGGTACCTCATCGCGGCGCGTGAGCTGTCCGAGCGGCGGCGGACGGCGGCCCGGGAGTTCGCGCGGAAGATTGAAGGGGTGCTGGCCGATCTGGCGATGGCGCGCACGCGCTTCGAAGTCCGCTTCAATGCCTCGGAGCTCGGGCCGGAGGCATGGACGGAACGAGGCGTCGATCGGGGTGAGTTCTACGTGTCGCCAAATCCCGGCGAGGAGCTTCGGCCGCTGGCGCGGATCGTCTCCGGCGGGGAGCTGTCCCGGCTGATGCTGGCGATCAAGACCCTGGCGTTAAATGCGCTAAATGGGGTCGGGAGTCATTTTTCTACAGGTGAGTCTCGGAAAAATGACTCCCGACCCCATTTAACGCTCGTCTTCGACGAAGTGGATGCGGGTATAGGCGGGCGGGTGGCCGATGTCGTCGGCGCCAGGCTGGCCGCGCTCGGCGCACGCTTCCAGGTGCTCTGCATCACGCACCTGCCGCAGATTGCCGCACGAGGGGCGACCCACTTCCGGATTGACAAGCAGGTGCGCTCGGGGCGCACGATCACGACGGTGGAGCGCCTCGGGGAGGCGTCCCGGGTCGACGAGCTGGCGAGAATCATCGGCGGCAACGTGACGAGCGAGGCGGTGCGGACGACCGCCCGGGAGCTTCTGGCCTCGGCGGCGGCGAGCCCGGAATCCGGCGCCGGTTCGCGCGGACGGCGGCGCCCCGGCGGGGAAGAGGCGAAAGGCGAAAGCGAAAGGCGAAAGTCGCGCAGATGACCGGGAAATTCCTCATCGAGACGTTCGGCTGCCAGATGAACGTGCACGACTCCGAGCGGATCGCGGGCCTGCTGCACCGGGCCGGGTACGAGCCCGCCGACGATGAGCGCGACGCCGACGTGATCGTCATCAACACCTGCAGCGTGCGCGAACACGCGGAGGAGAAGCTCTACACGCGGCTCGGCGAGCTGCGCGTCCTCGGCGAGGAAACGGGGCGCCGCCCGATCGTCGCGGTGGCAGGCTGCGTGGCACAGCAGGAGGGCGCCGCCCTGCTGCGCCGGACCAACGGTCAGCTCATCGACGTCGTCGTGGGCACGCAGCGGCTGAAGATGCTCCCGATGCTCGTGGAAAAGGCCGCCTCCGCGCTCAGCGCTTCGGCGAGCCTCGCCGGAGCAGAGCGAAGGCGGGCCGCCCACGCCCCCTTCCCAGAAGTCGACACCAGCCCGCTGGACGATGTCAGCTTTCCCCTCGGCGTGGTCCGTCGGGGCGACCGCGTCCGTGCGTACGTCACCATCATCGAGGGCTGCAACGACCATTGCGCCTTCTGCGTGGTGCCCTACACCCGCGGCCACGAGCGGATGCGGCCCAGGGCCGACATCCTGGCCGAGGTCCGGGAAGCGGCCGAGGCCGGCCGGCGTGAAATCCAGCTGCTCGGCCAGATCGTGAACCACTACCAGGCGCCGGACGATCCCGCCTGCGACTTCGCGGCGCTCCTGGTCGCGGTCCACGAAGTGGCGGGCGTCGAGCGGATCCGCTTTGCGAGCCCGCATCCGCGCCATACCGGCCCCGCGCTCATCGAGGCGGTCCGCGATCTTCCAAAGGTGTGCAAGCACATGCACCTGCCGGTGCAGTCGGGGTCGACCCGTGTGCTGCAGGCGATGCGGCGCCGCCACAGCCGGGAGGAGTACCTCGACCTGGTGGGCCGGATCCGCGCGGCCATTCCGGACGTCGCCATATCGACCGATATGATCGTTGGCTTCCCCGGGGAGACGGCCGCGGACTTCGACCAGACGCTGTCGCTCGTCGAAGCGGTGCAGTACGAGAGCATGTTCTCGTTCAAATACTCGGTCCGCCCGAACACGCTGGCGTCGCGGCGCATGCCGGATGGCGTGAGCGAGGGAGAGAAGACGGCGCGCATCGTCGCGCTGCAGGCGGTGCAGCGGGAGATCCAGACGCGCCTGCACGAGCGGGCGGTGGGAGCCACCGTGGACGTGCTGATTGACGGCGTGAGCCGGAGGCGCGAGGGTGAGATATCGGGCAGGACGAGCGGCAACACCATTGTGAACTTCCCGGTTCCTGGCGGAGAGACCGACGGCGAGCGATGGGTCGGCCGGACCGTCCCGGTCGTTATCCGCCGGGCGGGCCCCAACAGCCTCTGGGGCGAGACGGCGAGTGGTGCGTAGAATGCAGGGACGCTAGGGCCAACCGATGCTGATTGAAATGACGATCAAGGGGCTGATGGTCGACCCCATCACCAATATGCCGATCGTGATCCTCAAGGACAAGGCCGGCGAGCGCGTGCTGCCGATCTGGGTGGGGATCTTCGAGGCGAACGCGATTGCGCTCCAGATGGAGAACATCGCCACGCCGCGGCCGATGACGCACGACCTGCTGCGGAACATCATCACCGACCTCGACGGCCAGGTGGAACGCGTTGTCGTATCGGACCTCAAGGACAATACCTTCTACGCCATCATCCATCTCACGGTGAAAGGGGAGCGGGTCGTGGTCGACGCCCGGCCGAGCGATGCCATCGCACTCGCGCTGCGAACGCGGTCGCCGATCCTTGTGGAGGAGACGGTCATCGCCAACGCCAAGCCGATGGACTTCACCGCCGAGGGGGCCGACAGCGAGCGGCTGCAGAAGTGGCTCGAGAGCCTCGACCCGGACGACATGGGGAAGTACAAGATGTAAGTGTCGGCCGGCCGACATTCCGATCAACTCCCAACTTCCAATTTCCAACCTCCCAAGTTCGATCAATCCCGAATCCCAAGCTGCAGGGCCCCAGGTCTCGGAAGTAACCGCTTGGGAGTTGGGAGTTGGTTTTTGGGATTTGACTGATCCCTCCACAATCCCTAGAATGGGCGCGTCGCTCCTCCACAAGATACTCGGTCCGACCAGAGCACCATGATCGTTGCCATCGCCAACCAGAAAGGCGGGGTGGGCAAGACCACGACAGCCGTCAACCTTGCCGCCGCCCTGGCGATGCGAGGCTGCAAGACGCTGCTCATCGACCTCGACCCGCAGGCCAACAGCACGATCTCCTTTCTCGACCACGGCGTCGTCGCGCGGAGCACCTTTGACGCCATCGGCGATCCGGAATGTCGGCTGGCCGACATCATCCATCCGACGACGCTCCCGAACCTGTCGGTTGCCCCGGCGCGGATCAGCCTGGCGAAGATCGAGGCACGGCTGGTGGGGGAGCTCGATGCGCACTTCCGGCTCAAGGACAAGATCGCGCAGCTCGGCGGAGAGTACTCGCACATCGTCATCGACTGCCCGCCCGCGCTGGGCCTGCTGACGGTCAACGCGCTGGTGGCCGCCACCCACCTCCTCATCCCGATTCAGTCGTCCTACTTCGCGCTCGAAGGGACCGACGACCTGCTCGAGACGATCGAGAAGGTACGGCAGCGGCCCAATCCGGCGCTCCGGATCCTCGGCGTCGTCATCACGATGCACGACAAGCGGACTGCGCTTGCGCGGGACATCCGGGAGCAGATCCAGAAGGTGTTCGGGGGCAAGGTATTCCGGACGGTGATTACCAAGAGCGTGCGGCTGGAGGAGAGCCCCGCCTACAAGGAGTCGATCTTCACCTTCGCGCCGGAGTCCACCGGCGCGACCGATTACTACAGCCTGTGCGAGGAGGTCATCGAACGTGTCGAAGCGCGGACTGCCTAATACGCTCAGGATGCGCCATGACGAGCACTACGTCGAGGCGCTGGCCGCGTCTGCCGGGGCACCCGTCGGGCGCATCGTCCCGATCGACCTCCTGGACCCGAACCCCGACCAGCCCCGCCAGGTCATGGGCGACCTCTCCGAGCTCATTGCCTCCATTACGGAAAAGGGCGTCATCGAGCCGCTCATCGTCCGTCCGCGCGGAGGCCGCTTCCAGATCATTGCCGGCGAGCGCCGCTATCACGCGGCCGTGCAGGCCGGCCTTCGCGAGCTCCCGGTCATCGAGCGCCCGGCCGACGACGCCGAGGTGCTGGAGCTCGCGCTCATCGAGAACCTTCAGCGGAAGGACCTGACGGCCTTTGAGGAGGCGGAGGCGCTGCAGCAGCTCGCCCAGCGGTGCCATTACACCCATGAGGAGATGGCGCGGAAGCTCGGGAAGTCGCGCACCTCGATTACCGAATCGCTGGCGCTGAACAACATGCCGGACGAGGTCCGGAACCTCTGCCGGCTCGCGGACGTTACGTCGCGGTCGACCCTCCTGCACATCGTCCGGCAGGCGACGCCCGGGAAGATGCTCGCGCTCGTCGAGAAGATGGTGGCCCAGGGTGCCGTGACGCGTCAGGACGTCCGCGCCGAAGCCGGCAAAGGCAAACAGTCGAAGCCCCGGCAGTATGTCTATTCCTTCCGGGCGCCCGCCAAGACGTTCCGGCTGCGCATGAGTTTCAGCAAGGCTCGGGTCGAGAAGTCTGAAATCATTGAAGCCCTCGAGGGCATCATTCGCGAGCTGAGAGCCGCATCGAGATAGGCGCGGGGCAGTGCGGACACCTTCAGGGATTCAGACCGTATTCCGGCGTATTTCCATAACGTCGCATAATATGCGTTATGTTAACTATTAAATCCTGACGGCGCTCAGGTGGTCCAGCTCCTGGCCGCAAAGCTCTGGTCGGGCACCTCGAATTCCACCGGCGCCTGCCGCGGGTGCTGCTCGACCTCCGCTCCTGCCCGATTCACCACCACCACAAACGCGATACGGGTCCCCGGCATGGCGTTCAGGCAGCTGAACGGAATCCGCACCTCCAGGATGTTCCCCAGGGCGGCCGACACCGTCTCGCAGTCGCGCGCCTGCCAGCGGTCGCCGGATGCCTGCCTGACCTCCAGCCGCGCGGCCGCCTTGCCGTCGGCCGTCCGCGGAACCACCACGACCTGCAACCCGGGCGGGTTCAGGAACTTGATGCGGACGTCCATGTCCGGCTCGAGCAGCGCCTCCATCGGCCGGTCGCCGTCGAGCCGGACGTACAGGTGCGCGAGGCTGAAACCGAATTCCAGAAGGGTCACCATGCCGTGTCCGTTGCCGGCCCGGTGCATGGTGCCAGGCGCGTCCGCGGGGTCCACAGACCCGGCGCCGACCCACTCGAAGTAGCTCGTGACGTGGCCGTCGATTGTCGGCTCGATGAACCCGATCGGCGCCTCCACCGGTACGGTCCGCGGGGCGGTCGTGATGTTGCTGACGAAGAGTTCCTCAGGGATCGGCCGCTCCAGCGTCCGGTAGATATTGCGCACGTGCCGCCGGAACAGCTCGTCGAATTCCTGATCGTGGTCCGAGGAGTGGTCGTCGCCGTACCACCAGAACCAGTCGCTGCCTTCCGCAATCAGCAGCTCCTCGCGGGCGCGCGCGACCCTCTCGGGAGACGACGACGGGGCTGCAGAGTCGAGCCTCCGGCGGGCGTCCACCAGCTGACCCCAGGCCCGGTGGTCGTCCGGGTGGCCGATCCAGATGTAGAAGTCTCCGTTGATCCAGGACCCAGGGAACACCGACGGCAGCGTCTCGGTGGCCGAGGCGCACGCTTCCGCCATCGTCACGGTCCGGAGCTCCGGATGCGCCGCGAGCCGCCCGTACAGCGCCCGGAGGAAGGGCCGCCCCTGGCCGGCGTAGTGCTCCCACGCGTTCTCGCCATCGAGGATGACAAAAACAGTGGCCTCTCCCCCGCCCGTGCGCGCCGCGTAGCGACGGCCGGCTGCGACCAGGCGGTAGGTGAAGTCGTCGGCCGCGCCCTCGGCCGACCATGACGCGTAGGCGAACCCGATCAGGTCCGAGAGCGCGTGATCCCGGAAGCCGCACGCGACCCTCTGTCCGCCGCCTCCGACGAGGTACGGCCGGTACAGCAGCTCCGGCTGATCGAGATGGCCGTCGCCGCCCCTGTGCAGAGCGACGCCGAGCGTGCGCGCCAGGATCTCTTCGTCGGTTGCGATCCATCGCAGGCCGGCGTCGGCGACGAGCGGCACGACGGCGTCGGAGACCGACCCCTCCGACGGCCAGAGCCCCTGCGGTTCCGCGCCGAACAGCTCGCGATGCAGCACCACCGCGCGGCCGATCTGCTCGGCGGCATCCTGCGGATACCGAAACCGGTCGCGCGGCATGCGTGACTGGGGATGGGCGCGCAGATGGACGTCCGTGTCGCACAGCAGCGGCAGGATGGGGTGATAGAAGGGCGACGTCGACAGCTCGACCTGCCCGCGCGCCGCGGCCGCGGCGTACTCCGGGATCACCTTCTGGAGCAGCTCCAGCTCCACGGCGTGGAGGACGGCCTTGTCCACTTCGGTGTATCCGCGCCCCTTCGCGAGCAGCGCGCCCACGCGGGAGTCGTGCTCGTGATACGAGGGGTCGATCCAGGCCAGCTTGTGCCAGACCTGGAGATCGCGAAGGTCTTCGACTGAGAGCTGCGAGGCCTGCACCCGCGCGCTGAGCCCTCCCCCGCCGCGCCGCTCCAGGAGCTCGCGGTAGCGCGGATAGGGGTCGATCATGCGGGGCCTCGAGGCGTGGAAGAAATGCTCCACGCAGAAGGCGCGCTCCTCCGGCGTCAGCGCGTCGGCCGGCTTCAGGCTCAGCTCCAGGTGGCGATCGCGCGCCTCGTCCCGTGCGAACGCCTGCAGCTGGACCAGCAGCGAGGGCACGAGGTTGAACGTGACCTTCACGCCCGGGAACTCCCGGAGCAGCGCGACCATCCCCCAGTAATCCTTGAGCGCGTGCAGGCGCACCCAGGGCAGGACGTGCTCCCCGGTGAGGAGGTCCTGATAGAAGGGCTGGTGCATGTGCCACAGGATGGCGACGCGGGTCATGGGGGGTACTATGTAGGAATTAGGGGGCGAGGTGAATGCCTCGCCCCCGTCGTGACCGCCCCATGCGCATTATCGACCGCTACGTGATTCGCGAGGTCCTGTGGCCGCTGGCCATCGGGCTGCTCGTCTTCACGTTCATGTTAATCATTCCCTTCCTGATCGAGTACGCCGAAAGCTTCATCTCCAAGGGCGTGCCGGTCCCGGTCGTGGCGCGCGTCATGGCCACGCTGCTCCCCGCCGCGCTCGCGCTGACCATCCCGATGTCGCTCCTGCTCGGCTTGCTCGTCGCGTTCGGCCGCCTCTCCGCCGATCGCGAGTTCGTGGCGATGCAGGCCTGCGGGGTCAGCCTGCTCCGCCTCATGCGCCCGGTGGCGCTCCTCTCGGTGTGTGCCTGGGGCGCGACGTCGTACGTGCTGCTCGTCGCGGTCCCCGACGCCAACCAGCGCTTCCGCGAGATCACCTTCGGCATCGTGGCCGAGCGGGCCGAGGGCGAAGTCCGGCCGCGAGTCTTTTTCGAGGACTTCCCCGATGTCGTCCTCTACGTCCGCGAGGTGCTCCCCTCGGGTGGAGGCTGGAACGACGTGTTCATGGCCGACCACCGGTCCGGTGACTCGCCCGCGGTCTATCTGGCGCAGCGCGGCCGCGTCGCGATCGATCGCACCCAGCGGACCGTCGAGATGGTGCTCGAGGACGGCGCGCGGCACCGGGCGGACAATGCCGGGAAGTACGAGGTGTTTCAGTTCGACCGGCTGCTGCTGAGCCTCAACCCCGACGCCGTCTTCCCGCGGCAGGGACCGCCGCTCGGCGCGCGCGAGATGTCGATTCCGCAGCTCCAGGCGCGGGCCGCGGAGCTCGAGCGCGAGGGCATCTACCCGCACAGCGAGCTCTTCGAGATCCAGAAGAAGTTCTCGATTCCGTTCGCCTGCCTCGTGTTCGGACTGATCGGGCTGGCGCTCGGGGCAAGCAACCGCCGCGACGGCAAGCTGGCCAGCTTCGTCACCGGGCTCGGCGTCATCTTCGTCTATTACGTGCTCCTCTGGCTCGGCCAGTCGCTGGTGCGGGGACACGTCATCCCGCCCTGGCTGGGCGCGTGGGCGCCGAACATCGTGCTCGGCCTGTTTGGCGGGCTGCTGTTTCTCTGGCGGGATCGCGCCGTCGATCGCCCGCTGCGGCTGCCGTCGATGCCGAAGCTGCGGCAGGTGCGGATTCCCCCGCTGCGGCTGCCGATGCTCGGCGTGCTGGATCGCTACGTCGCGTCTCTCTACGCGCGCGTCGCGGTGCTGGCCGCTGCCGCCATGGCCGGCGTGTTCTACATCTCGACGTTCCTCGATCTCTCCGACAAGGTGTTCCGGGGGCAGGCCACGTGGGGGATGCTCGGCGCCTATTTCTGGTTCGCGACGCCGCAGTACGTCTACTACATCCTTCCGCTGTCGGTGCTCCTGGCCGCCCTCGTCACCATCGGGCTCCTGACGAAGAACAGCGAGCTCGTGGTCATGAAGGCCTGCGGGATCAGCCTGTATCGCGTCGCGCTGCCGATGATCGGCGGCGCCGTGATCGCCGGGAGCGTCCTCTTCCTGCTCGAGGAGAGCATTCTCGGGCCTTCGAATCGCCGGGCCGAGGCGATCCGGCACGTCATTCGAGGCGGGTCGCCCCAGACGTTCGACGTGCTCTATCGGCAGTGGGTGATCGGGGCCGACGGCGAGGTCTATCACTACGACTCGTACGATCCGCGTGCGCAGCAGCTGAGCGGCGTGTCGATCTACGAGTTCGACGGCCCGATGCGGAACCTCGCGCGGCGTACCTATGCCGAGCGGGCCACCTATCTGCGCGAGCGCGCGGGCGCCACGTCCGCCAGCCGCTGGACGGTCGAGCAGGGATGGATCCGCGAGCTGACGCCGGCAGGCGACACGCGCACGTTCACGCCGTTTGCGTCGTCCGAAATTCAGATCGAGCCTGCCGCGTACTTTGCCACACAGCAGCCCGACGAGCGGTTCATGAGCTATTCGCAGCTGCGCGACTATACGGCCAGGCTCCGCGGAAGCGGCTTCGACGTCAGCGCGCAGCTCGTCGCGCTCGAGCGCAAGCTCTCGTTTCCGTTTGTCACGATCGTCATGACGTTGCTGGCGGTGCCGTTTGCCGTGACCACCGGACGCCGCGGCGCGATGTACGGGATTGGCGTGGGGATCGTGCTTGCGATCTCCTACTGGGTCGCCATCAGCGTGTTTGCCGCGCTGGGGACGGGGGGCGTGATGACGCCGCTGCTGGCGGCATGGGCCCCGAACATGCTCTTCGGGGCGGGCGCCGGGTATCTCCTGCTTCGCGCGCGAACGTAGTAGCGACCGTCGTACGTAGTGCCCGGCTTTAGCCGGGCTGAAGCCCGGCACTACGTACGAGGTCAGTACGGCTTGGCTGGCGCAGGGCGGGCAAAGCGCGATTCAGGAATCGCCACGTTCGGCTGAATCGCCTCCAGCTCGAAGTTGGATCGGCCGTCGAGCCACGTCATCGTGAACTTGAACGGCAGCGTGACGCCGGCAACCTCGCGATAGTCGGAATAATCGAGCTGCACCGGCAGGCGCCCCACCGGCGACGGCGTCGACCGGACGAGGCGCGTCAGCAGCCCCGTCTCCTCGTCGAAGTAGAGCGTGATGAGGGCGTTTCCTTTGTTGCCCTGCACCGCGAGGACGGAGCGCTCGTTGATGAAATCGACGCCGGTGCGCAGGCTCGTCAGGGCGTTCCTGACGTTCGCCGGAAACATCAGCTCCGCGTCGGCTCCGGCCGAATCGAGCTCGGCGCCGTGCAGCTCCATGACGGCGACCGGCCTGAACGGCGCCGATATCCAGCCAGCCGTGCCGTTGAACACGGTGACGTTGTCGCCGGCCTCCTTGTCGCGGATGACGATCGTCTTCTGATTCGGCGCCTTCGCGTAGATCTCCATGGGACGCGGGAACCCTTCCGGCCCGTAGCCGCTGTAGGTGCCTCGGACGACGTAGCTGGTCAGCTTGGCCGCGGCGGCGCTGCCTACGGCTTGCAGATACGTGTCGAGAATCTGCGCGGCGGTCGGCGTGCCGGGCGGCGCCGGCGGCAGCAGCACGTCGAGGTCCTCCGGCGGCGGCGCGCCGTAGAGCAACGTCAGGCTTGGCGTGACCGTCGGCCGGTTGCTGCCCCGGTGACAGGAAAAGCAGGTCACCACCTGTCGGCCGCCGAAGTACTGCGTGTTGATCTCGGCCATCATCGTGACCATGCGACGCGCCGTCTGCTTCCGGGGGTTGTCGTCGAGCGCATAACCGTCCCAGGTTCCGTTGTCGACATGACAGTCCGTGCAGTTCAAACCCGTCGCGGCGGAGAAGATCCCCATGGTCCCCATGAACTCGTCGACGGGGATGCCGCGGAGACCGATGATGTTCTTGAACACGGTCTCCGCGCGCAGCTGGCTCTGTGCCTGCACCGGAGCCGGCGACGCCTGACCGCCGATGAACGCCACGCTCGACAGCCACACGGCTGCGGTGACCAGGGCGCCTTTCGATCCGACCCTCATGCTCGTTCCGACCCTTCCGTGCCTAGTAGGTGAAGACGTACGCCGCGCCCGAATCATCCACCGAGTTGTCTGCCTGATTCCCGTTGGCGTCCTTGGCGCTGCTGTCTTCCTGGTGAGCGCCGACGACCAGCGTACGGCCGTCGCCGCTGAGCGCCACGGCGCTGCCGAACTCGTCCCCCGCGTCGGTGTTCGCACCCTTGACGTAGGCGCCCTGCGTCCACTCGGTCCCCTTCCGCGTGTAGAAGTAGACCGCGCCCGACTCTTCCGCCTGCTCGCGGCCTTCGCGCCAGGGCGTCAGGTGCTCGATCAGCAGGAACGGCTGAACCAGCGGAGGCCGGACGCCCTGGCCCGCGCTGTCCTCGAGCGGGGACGAGACGGCCAGCGTGTTGCCGTCGCCGCTCAGGGCCAGCTTGATCGCATACGAGGTGAACGGCCGCGCGTTGTTCGCCTTCATGAACAACTGCTCGGTCCACGTCGTGCCGCTCCGGACGAAGACGTAGGCGGCCCCGACCCAGATGTTGGCGGATCGCCGTGGCGGCGCGTCGTTGTCGCACCCGGGCGGATCGAGGCCGGGCGTGAGGCAGGACTCATCGCCCGCTCCGACGGCGAGCGTCGTGCCATCCTCGCTGATCGCGAGCGCATAGCTGAAAGCGTCGCTCGGCTCGCTCCGCGAGCCCTTGAGGTACGCCTGCTGGGTCCACTTGCCGTCCTGGCGCGTGAAGATATAGGCCGCGCCCGATCCCTGGGCGCGCGTGTCGAACGGCGCGTTCACGGTACGCCCGGACCCGCGGTCGTTGAAGGAACCAGCGGCCAGCATGTTGCCGTCTCCGGTGAGCGCGAGGGAAAACCCGAAGAGGTCGCCCCCCATCACGTGCGCGCCCTTCAGATAGGCCTGCTGCGCCCACGTGGTGCCCGTCCGCGCGAAGACATACACGGCCCCGGCCGAGGCCTGGGCGTCGTCCATGCCGTCTTCGCTGATCGCGCCGACCGCCGCCGTATCCCCGTCGGCGCTCAGCGCGAGCGAGTAGCCGAACTGGTCGCCGTCGCCCGGCATGTCCCCTTTGCCGGCCGTGCCGGTATTCGAGGCCTTGAGGTACGCCTGCTGCGTCCACGTACTGCCGCTGCGCGTAAAGATGTAGACGGCGCCCGCCTGCGGGATGGAGTCGTCCTTCTGATTGCCGTTGACGCCCGTGGCGGCGCTCGCCTCCCAGTGGGCGGACACCGCGAGCGTGCTGCCGTCGCGGCTCAGCGCCACCGACGACCCGAAATGATCGTTCTGTCCGGGGTTGGACGCCTTGACGAAGGCCTGCTGGACCCAGGACTCACCCTGGCGCACGAAGACGTAGACCGCCCCGGCGGCGTACAACGAGTCGTCGTTCTGATTGCCGTTGATACCCGCCGCTCCGCCGCTCTCGAATGGCGCGCCGACCGCCATGGTGCTGCCGTCGGGGCTGATCGCAATGGAGTTTCCGGTGTGCCCGATATTGCTGCCGCCGCAGGCGAAGTGATCCTGCGCCTTCGCATTCGACGCCTTGAGGTAGGCCACCTGCTTGAGCGGCAGCATCGGCGCCGTCTCGGGCGGTCCCTGCAGCTGGGCGAGCAGATGAGCCGGAATCAGGAAGAACGCGGCGAGCGCGGCTGCGAGTCCCGCGTGCCGAACAAGACGACAGTTCGTCCTTGCCATTTCCGCAACCCCCTTCGGAACCGGACGATCCGGGCGACGCGTTCGACGGCCGTTGCCCGTTGGAGCCCGTTCCGGGATGCAGCGGCCACTGGTTGCGCACGACGAAGTCGTGCTAGCCGCAGGTCGTATGTTGTGATGAGCGGAAGGCCCCGCCGTGAGTGCTAACGGGCCGCGGGCGCCGACTCCTCGTAGTTCGCGCTTTGCAGCACCACCTTGCCGGAATCGGCCAGAACCACGCGCGCGCGCTCGGTCAGGTTCATATACGGGGCCCCGCTCTTCAGCTGCCGGCCCGTCAAGGTGACCTTCGTGCCGGGCTTGACCAGGTTGACCCAGCCCTGCTTGATCAGCTGCCCCGGGGCGTTCATTTCCGCCTGCCAGCGGACTTTCTTGCCGTTCGTATCAACCTCTACGACGAGGATGGCGTGGGGGTTTATCAGCTGCGTTTCGAGGACGGCGCCCGTCACGTCGATCGTCGCTTCGTTGTACCGCCCGGCGTCGCCGTGGTGCGCCCACACCGCGGTCGAAAGGACAAGGGCGCCAACGCCGGAGACCAACGCGACCAAGGTGATCTTCTTCACGATGAAACCCTCCAGCCTGTGCGGCTTACGTGCCATTGTAGCTCAACAGGAACGGCCTTTGCTGGTACTACGGCCGGACCCGGTCGTTCGTTGACAGTATCGGCGCCGGGAGCGTCCGAGTACAATCCGTCACCAACGAATCGACGCGATTCCGGGATCAGCGGCTCGATCAGAACACGACGTTCGGCGCGCGGGAGCCGTACGACACCCCGATCGGGCCGATGAAGGAACGCGGTCCGACCAGCGGCGTGATCGTCCACGGCGGCTATCTGGTGGCCGAATGGGGCGAGCCCGCGCGCGTCGACATGACGCACAGCGTGACCAAGACCTTATCTCTCCACCGTCGGCGCGCTCGCCTGGCAGAAGGGCCTGATCCGGTTGAACGACCGTGCCCGCGATTACATGCCGGCCGGCGTGGATCTTTTCGATGCGCCCCACAACCAGCCGATCACGTGGGAGCACCTGCTGCGGCAGGCGAGCGACTGGCAGGGAACGCTCTGGGGCAAGCCCGATTGGGCGGATCGCCCCGAGGGCGAGCCACCGACGTGGCCGAACCGGAAGCTCTACGAGCCGGGGACCCGGTTCAAGTACAACGACGTCCGGGTGAACGTCTTCGCGCTCGCGCTCCTGCACGTTCTCCGCCGTCCGCTGCCCGACGTGCTGCGTGAGGAGATCATGGAACCGATTGGCGCCTCGTCTACCTGGCGCTGGCACGGGTACGACAACGCCTGGATAGAGCTCGACGGCCGGCGCGTGCAGTCCGTGTCTGGCGGTGGGCACTGGGGCGGCGGCATGTTCATCAACGCGTACGACATGGCGCGGTTCGGCTACCTGTTTCTCCGCAACGGCAGGTGGCGGGATCGGCAGCTCGTCTCGGAGCAGTGGATCAAGCAGGCCCGAACGCCCGGCACGGCCAATCTGGAGTACGGCTATATGAACTGGTACCTGAACACCGGGCGCAAGCCGATGCCGGCCACGCCCGAGTCCGGCGTCCGGTTCGTCGGCAATGGTCCCAACATCATCTACATCGACTGGGAAAACGACCTCGTGGTGGTCGTTCGGTGGCTCCGCGACGACGCGGTGAACGAGTTCCTTGGAAAGGTGCTCGCTGCGCTCGCTCCGCGGCCGACCGCCTGAGCCGCAGCCGCACTACCGGCCGTATTTCACCTCGTCGATCCAGATTCGCCCACTGGCGCCGAGCGGTGTGTGAACCGTATCGACGACGAACAGCACCGAGTCGACGCGGTCGAGCGCCGGGGGGCCGGTCCCCTCGTCCGCCGGCCGCAGCTCGTCGAAGGGGACGACGACGTCGCGCGCCTCGCTGTCGAGAACGACCGACCGCTGCCATCGCCTGCCTTGCTCGCCTCCCGGCTCCCGCAGCTGCACCGACAGGCGCATCGGACGATCGGACCTGCCCGTGAAGATCAGGCGATCGTGCGCGGCCAGCGCTCCGCCGGCGGGCATCACAAACGCGACATACGGGCTCTGCGACTCCGCGCCCCCGAGCGCATAGCGCAGCGCCAGCTGCGTGCCGCGCGTTGCGGGCGCCACATCCAGGGCGCCGAGCGCGGACGCGCTCGTTTCAATCGTCCATCCCGTGGCGGCGCCGTCGGCGTATTGCACCGTCGCCGCCGCCGGCGGCGGCCGGAGCGGCATGGCAGCCGCGTCCTGGTACGAGCCGAGGTAAATCGGGTTCGAGACGATCCATGGTACCGGAGGCATACCGGGCGCGCCTGGCGCCTGCACCTCCACCCGATACGCTCCCGTTGCGCGGTCTGCGGCATGCTCCAGGCGGGCGCTGGTGCTGCCGGCCACCGCCACGCCGTTCTTCAGCAGCTCGAGGCGAACGCCGGGGGGCGGATCGTGCAGCTCGGCCCGGAGCGTCACCGGTACATCCGCCGGCAGCACACCACCCGTGGCGGCATGCGCCGCGCCGCTCTCCGCCGTAAGTGTGAGCGTCCCGTGGTTCGCCACCGCGTCGACCCGGGTGTAGGTCCGCCCTCCGCGTACGGCCTCGATGACGCGCTGCGCATCGGTCGAGGCGTCGCCGCTCAACGTCGTGTCCGTCAGGACGGTGGAGAACACGCCGAACATGCGCTCGTAGCCCGGGACATGGAACGCCGCCGTGCGGTCATACGGCTCACCGAGGCTGCGCAAGCCGACGCGCGCGTGCGCATCGGTGCCCGCCACGACCATCGCGCGGCGGCCGCGCGTGACGCGGTCCCACCGCTCGAGGACGCCGGCAGGACGATCGAGCGTCGACAGGAGCGTCTCGGTGCGGCGCGCGGGATAGCCGATCAAGGCGCGCGCGAGGGACCAGGCCGACTCGTCGCGCCACTCGCTGTCGCCGTTCAGCCACTCGAACCCTGAGACCGGCAGCGACCAGTCGGACCACTGGAGGTCACCCTTGGCAGACCCTGGATGGGCGGCGATCGAGACGCCGCCCAGCCGCGCGACATCCTCGACCGCGTACCGCGCCTCGCCGCCCAGCGGGTACGGCGCGGCCGGCAGGCCGAGCGCGACGAGATGTCCGTCGCGGGTGGTGATTTCCACGCCGTCGATACAGAGGACGCCGTGCCGGTAGGCGGGCGGATCCGGCTCCCGCGTCGCGTCTCCGTGATCCGTGAAGACCACGAAGTCGAGCCCCGCGCGCGCGGCCGCGGCGGCGACCTCGTCCACGGTCCCGGTGCCATCCGACCGGCTGGTGTGCACATGAAGCACGCCGCGCACGACCGCCGCCTCCGACGAGCGCGATGCGGGCGACGGCCCGCGCGGGGGCAGCGCGGCGTACCAGCCGGCGCCGAGGCCTGCAAGCACGACGATGAGCAGCCGAAGGCTCATCGCTGCGACATTCCTTCAGGCCCTCGGATGAAACTGGTCATAGATCGTGCGCATCCGGCGCTCGAGCACGTGCGTGTAGATCTGCGTGGTCGACAGGTCGGCATGTCCCAGCATCAGCTGAATCGCGCGCAGATCGGCACCCCGCTCGAGCAGGTGCGTCGCGAACGAGTGCCGCAGCATGTGCGGGCTGATGGCCCCCTGCAGCCCGGCGCGGCGGGCGTACCCGCGCAGGATCTTCCAGAACCCTACGCGCGTCAGCCCCGCTCCCCCGCCGCGGGCGTTGAGAAAGAGCCGCGGGCTGCGGCGGCGGCGAAGCAGCGCGCTGCGGCCCTCGTGCAGGTACCGCCGGACCCATGCGGCCGCCTCGTCGCCAATCGGTACGATCCGCTGTTTGTCACCCTTCCCGGTGCACGTCAGGTACGACGCGTCGAGATTCACGTCGCCGGGGCGCAGGCCGACGAGCTCCGACACGCGCATGCCGGTGGCGTACAGCAGCTCGATGAGCGCGCGATCGCGCAGGCCGCGCGGCGTGGCCACGTCGGGCTGGGCCAGCAGGCGGTCGACGTCCTCGACCGACAGATATCGAGGCAGCGCTTTCCAGGCCCGTGGCGGCCGGAGGTCGTCGGCGGGACTGGCGGCAATACGGCCGTCGATCGCGAGGAACCGGTAGAACCCGCGGTAACACGCGACCGCGCGCGCCACCGACCGGGGCGAGCGGCCGTCCGACATGAGGCTCCGGACCAGCCGCTCGAGATCGGCGCGGGTCAGCGTCTCCACGCGCGCCCGGCCGCCGGCGGCAAACTCCCGCAGCAGCGCCAGGTCGCGGGCGTAGCTGGCGACGGAGTTGGCCGCCAGACGCCGCTCGACGGTGAGATGCGTGAGGTAGGCGTCGACCGGCGCTGACGAGGCGAGTGCCATTTGCTGCGTGTCCGGGCCGTTGAATCGGTAGAATTGTACGTGAAGCTATGATGGGACAACGATGGTGATGCGTTCGAAGTGGCAGTCGCTCCCCACGGAAGCCATCAACTCTTCCAGCCTCGGCATCGACAAGCTCTCGCCCGGCGACATCGTCGACCTGATGGTCGGCGAAGACCGGAAGATGCTCTCCGCGGTGCAGCGCGAGCGCGAGCGGATCGCGGTCGGGATCGAGATGGTCGCGTCGGCGCTCCGCAAGGGGGGCCGGATCGTCTTCATCGGCGCTGGGACGAGCGGCCGGCTCGGCGTGCTCGAGTCGGCGGAGATGCCGCCGACCTTCAGCACGAGCCCGACGCTCGTGCAGGCCATCATGGCCGGCGGCCGCGGCGCCACGTTTGCCGCCAAAGAAGGCGTCGAGGACAACTACGAGGAGGGCGCCCGCTCCGTCACGCGGCTCCGTCTCACGCGCAAGGATATCGTGGTCGGCGTCTCCGCGAGCGGCATGACGCAGTTCGTCCGCGGCGCGCTGACGCGCGCGCGCAAGGCCGGCGCGCGGATCATCTTCATTACGTGCGACCCGGCCACCGAGCTGCAGACGTTCGTCGACCTCACGATCGCCCCGGCCGTCGGCGCGGAGGTCATCGCGGGCTCCACCCGCCTCAAGGCGGGCACCGCCACCAAGCTGGTGCTGAACATGCTCACCACCGGCGCGATGGTCCAGATCGGCAAGACCTACGGCAACCTGATGGTCGACGTCCAGACCGGATCCGAGAAGCTGCGCGACCGCGCCCGCCGGATCGTCAACATCGTCACCGGGCTTGATTACGACGAGGCCGACAAACTGCTCAAGAAGGCACACTGGAACGTGAAGGCGGCGCTCGTCATGCAGAAGACCGGCCTGCCGTACACCAAGGCGCTGGGACGGCTCCGCCGGGCACACGATTCGATGCGCGAGGCGATCGGCGAGGATATCGAGCCGCGCCTGCGCGGGATGATTCAGGGCCACGCCGAGGCCGCCGGCGGCCCCCCTCAGAAGTACGGCGTGGGCGGACCTGAAGGTCCGCCCCTACGGCCCATCTCGTAGAGGCGGGTCTTTAGACCCGCCTGATCCAGATCGCGGTTCTTCGCCCGCGGCCCCGCCGCCCGGAAGCCGACTTGCGGCGGCGGCGTCCACGAACAGCTCGACCCGCCGATGCAGCTGCAGGAACGACGCCGGCAGCTGCGTCGAGACGGGACCGTTCACCATCCGCTCGACGCAGCGCGCCTTCCGCGCGCCGGTCGCAATCAGCACGATCTCCGCAGCCTTGAGGATCGTCCCCATGCCCATCGACAGCGCTTCGTGCGGGACGCGGGAGGCGTCGCCGCCGAACAGGGCCGCGTTGTCCCGCCGCGTCGACTCGGCCAGCCGCACCCGGTGGGTGCGCGCGACGAGCGCCTCGGCCGGCTCGTTGAACCCGATGTGTCCGTTGCTGCCGATGCCGAGGAGCTGCAGGTCGATTCCGCCGGCTGCCGCGATCGCCGCCTCGTATCGCTCGCACTCGGCATCCAGATCGCCCGCGGCGCCATCGAGGAAGTGAATGTGCGGAGCCGGCAGATCGATTCCGCTGAACAGGTGCGCCTCCATGAACGTGCGGAAGCTGCCGGGGTGCGACGGCGGGACGCCCGCAAACTCGTCGAGGTTGAACGTCATTGCGCGGGCAAAACTGGCGACGCCCGCGCGATGCAGCCGGCGAAGCTCGGCGTAGGCGCCGGTCGGAGTGCGGCCGGTCGGAAGGCCCAGCACCACCCGCGAACGGGCGCCCAGCGCCTCGGCGACGCGCGCCGCCACCGCCAGCGAGACCGCCTCAGGTGTATCGAACGTCCGGATGTCCACGGGTTACACGTAGGTCGGCACGCGAGCGGTCCCGCGTGCCGCCGCCACCGCCAGCCGGACGGCGCCGACCGCCGGCTCGACCTGCAGCGGCTCCACCGTGCTTCGCGGCGCGATCTCCGACAGGCGCGTGCTGACGTCGCGCACCAGAAATGGAACCCCGCGGAAAATGCCGCCGGCCAGGACGGTGGGAAAGGTGTCGCCGCGCATCTCCAGCCTGGCAATCACCGACGCCGCGGCCGAGGCCAGCTCCGTCCCCGCCCTCGCCAGGATCTGTCCGGCCACCGCGTCCCCGGCGTCGGCCGCCGTCTGCACGAGCGCAGCGAGGCTGGCGATCGCGTGCCGGTGCACGTCGCGGTAGTAGATCTCCTGAATGAGCTCCATCGGGGTGGCGACGTTCAATTGATGCAGCACCAGCTCGGTCAGCTCCGTTTCCGGCCCCCGGCCGTCCGACTGGCGCACGACGGCGGCGAGCGCCGATCGGCCGATCCAGAACCCGCCGCCCTCGTCGCCGAGGAGGTAGCCCCATCCCCCGGCACGGGCGGCGCGGCCGTCGGCGGTCCGCCCGTACGCGATCGAACCCGTTCCGGCGACAATCACGACGCCGGGGGCCGATCCGGCACCGGCCTCGAGCGCCACGAGCGCGTCGTTCACGACCAGGACGGTCGACTCGAGGCCGATTCGCCGCATGATGGCGCGGACCGTCTCCGAGTCGGACGGCCGGTCGACGCCGGCAATCCCCAGGCAGATGGCTGCCGGGCGCACGCGGTGTGTTGCCAGCGCCTCCTGCATCACGCCGTGCAGCACCTTCTCGACCTCGAGCTCCCCGGCAGCCTGCAGGTTGGCGCCCCCGCCGCGCGCCTCGGCCACAATTGTTCCGTGGCGATCCGCCAGCAGACAGACCGTCTTGGTCCCCCCCGCGTCGATTCCCAGTACGTGCACGTCGACTCTTATGGTACTTAACTCCCTGAACCGCCCTTGCTGAGCCGTGCCTCCTTTGCCCGCGCGGCAGGCGTCCTCGCCGCCGCCGTCCGAACCGGCGCCTTTCCCGCTGCGGTCGTGGAGGTTGGCGACGCCACGCGTCCGCTGTGGCGCGAACCGTTCGGCCGGCTGACCTTCGACCCGGCGGCGCCCGCCGTCACCAATGACACGATCTTCGACCTGGCCTCGCTGACCAAGGTGCTGGCCACGACGCCGCTGCTGATGCAGCAGTGCGAGCGTGGATCGCTCGGCCTGGACGACGCGGTCCGGGATCACATTCCCGCCTGGAGCGGAGCCGATCGCCAGAGCGTCACGATCCGTGACCTGCTCGCCCACTGCGGAGGTCTGGCCGGCTACCGGCCGCTCTATGAGACCTGCCGCGGCCGCGCGGAGTTCGAAGCCGCGATCTGCCGCGAACCGCTCGACTATCCGCCGCGGACGACGTCCGTCTACAGCGACCTCGGGTTCATCCTCCTTGGCTTCATCCTGGACGGCGGCTCGTCGCTGGCCGCCCGGTTCGACGCGCTTCGAGCGCAGATGGGCGCCGCCGAAGATATCCAGTTCATGCCGCCACGCGCCTGGTCGGCGCGTACGGCGCCGACGGAGATCGACCCCTGGCGCGGCCGGCTGCTCGTCGGCGAAGTGCACGACGAGAATGCGTACGCGCTTGGGGGCGCCGCCGGGCACGCGGGGCTCTTTGGAACCGCGGCGGCGGTCGGGGAGCACGCGCGCCACCTGCTGCAGGTGCTCGACGGCAAGACGGGCGCCTTCCGGCGCGGGACGCTCGAGCTCTTCATCACACGCCGCGCCGACATTGCCGGACGCTCCCGTGCGCTCGGCTGGGACACGATGCTGCCTTCGTCTTCGTGCGGACACCGGCTGTCGCCTCGCGCGTTCGGCCACACCGGATTCACGGGAACCTCGCTCTGGATCGACCCTGACCGGCGGGTCTACATCGTGCTGCTCACCAACCGGGTGCACCCGTCCCGCGCGAACGAGGCGATCAGAGAAGTCCGGCCCGCGTTCCATGACGCGGTGGTCGAAGGCTTAGGGTAGCGACGGTCCCGGAAAGCCGCGTCGCATGCCGGGCGGCGGCGGCGGGATGCTGGGCGGCGGCGTACCCGGAGGCAACCCGCGGCGGCCGGCGGGCGGCGGTCCGCCGACCCGCGCGCCGGGCGCGCCCGAACCGGCCGGTGCTCCCGGCTGCTGCGTGGCGGCTATCGAGACGAACAGCCATTCGTTGTACTTCCCCCGCCCGTTGTACAGGCGAAGCGCCTCGCCGGGGCTGGTGCTGACCACGCCGATGATCGGTCCCACGGGGCCCGCGCCAAACTGCCCTGTTCCGCTGCCGATACCGCGAGCCGGCGCTCCGGCTGCCTGGGGATTCTGCCCCAAACCCCCGGTCGGGCCAGACGCCCCTCGCGCTGCCGGCGATCCGGCCGGCGCGCCTGCGCCCGCCGGGCCCCCTACCCGCTGTCCCGCCTGGCCGACGCCGACACCCGGCACGGCGATCTGCCCCAGGAACACGGGCCGGAAATCGCCGCCGGTGATCGGGTCCTTGTACAGCCGCCGGATGAACCGGCCGGCTCGCAGCGCCTCGAGCGACGTCGGGAACCCGCCCGTCCGGCGGGAGTACAGGTCGATGGCGTGCACGTACTGCTCGCCCCGGAAGACGAGCTCCGCTTCGCGCTCGCGCTGCATGAAGGTCTGCCAGACCGGCAGCGCGATGCTGAGCATGATCCCCATGACGCTCATCGTCACGAGCAGCGCCGCCATGGCGTAGCCGTGCTCACGTCGCGGCATTAATCCAGTTCGATGAGTACTTCGGTCCGGCCCGTTGCGCTTCGTCCATCGGCCGTACGGGCGGTTACGGTCACGACGTACCGGCCGTCCTCCTCATAGACATGCGCAGTCGTGTCGCCGGAAGTCGTGACTTCGCTCGTGCCGTCGTCAAAGTCCCACGTATACGACTGAATGGCCGCGTTCCCCGTGCCGCCTTCGCCTCCGCCGGTCGCATCGGCGTCGAACGTGCACCGCTGTCCCGCCGATGTGGCGATTGCGCACGTCGCGCTGAGCGCGACGTTGATTGGCGTGATCGTTGGCTTGGGCGTGAGGATGACCACGGTCGACGCAGCGATCGACTCGGCATTGATATCGGTGGCCTGTACGGTGGCCGTATAGGCACGCGAGTTGGAATCCGAGGGCCCAGCATACGCATGGGTGATGGTCGCGTCACTGGCCAGATTTCCGAGCGCCTGCGACGTGCCGTCGCCGAAGTCGAGCGTCGCCGTGCGAAGCGTGCTGCTGCCGCTCACCTTCTTCACCGTGAACAGCACGGTGGCCGTGTTATTCGTCGCGCTGGCCTGCACGGCCGCGCAGTTGCCGGTTCCGGAGGCAGGCGTGCAGGATATCGACACGTTCGGACCAGCGCGCAGGTCCACGGTGACGTTGCTGCTCGTCTTGGTGCCCGCCGTGGCGGAGACCGTCGCCTTCTGGGCTGTTGTGAGCGTGACGCGCGCCTGACCAATGGTATCGGTGACCGCGTTCGTATCGCTCAACCTGCCCTGGTCGGTGTTGAACGTAACGCCGACCCTCTGAAGAGCCTGGCCGTTCTCGCCCACGACCGTGGCGATTAATTCGACGGTCCCGCCCTGGGGGCCGACGCTGCCCGGACTGGCGCGCAAGGTGACGGTGTTGACGGCCGCCGCGCCAATCGTGATCTCGACGACGTCGCTGTTGTCAGCGCCAGTCGCCCCGCCGGAGGAAGCACGGATGCGCGCGATGCCCGAGTCGTCGCCAGAAAAGAACGTGGTGACTGCAAATCCGTTGCGCGTCTGCGTCTCTACCGGATCGACGCGGCCGAGGTTGGTACTGA
>Ga0156172_1094_pt2 | contig 56526 bp, 47 predicted proteins | sample RifCSPlowO2_12_FD_107825 | JGI IMG/M metagenome (GOLD analysis project Ga0156172, IMG submission 107825) | Acidobacteria bacterium RIFCSPLOWO2_12_FULL_67_14 | reverse complement strand
ACTGGAAGAGATACTCGACGTGCTCTCCAGGCTCCCCGATCCCGTCGGATCCGACCTGCGCAACCGGGGCACCGTGACCCCGCCGTTCGGCGGCCGGCCGATCCAGTTCGTGGATGTCTGGCCGCGCACGCCCGACCGCAAAGTCAACCTGTGTGCGGAGGATCTCGACGCCGCGGCGCCGGCCGGCCTGTATGGGTATCAGCGCGATCCCTCGACGAGGGCGTTCCCGCTTGCGCTGATCTCGCCAGCCAGCGAACGGAGCGTCAGCTCGACACTGGCCGAGCTGCCGCGGCCGGAGGTGCGGCTGCAGATGCACCCTGACGACGCGGCGGCGCGAGGGCTGAGCGACGGCGATGCCGTGCGGGTGTTCAACGCGCAGGGCGAGGTGCGCTGCAACGTCACCGTCGGACCGTGGATACGTCCGGGGACGGTGTCGCTGCCCAAAGGGCTCTGGCGGAGGCACACAGCCAACGGGTTCACCGTCAATGCCCTGGTGCCGGACGCGCTGACGGATCTCGGAGGGGGCGCATGCTTCAACGATGCGCGCGTGCAGGTGGAGAAGACGATTAAAAGCTGAAGAAGAAGATCAGATCGATCCCCGCGCGCTCGATCCGCCGGAAGGTGACTCGCTGCGTGCCGCCTGACGTCTCCGCCACCGCGCCCTGCAGCCGCAGGAAATCGGCAATCTGATACTCTAGAATCAGCTCGGTCGCCTCGGCGGCTCCGAAGCCCTGGCGGACCCTCACGAACAGCCGCTCGCCGACCTGCTCGCCGATGCTGAGGCTCGGCCCGAGGCCCTCTTCGCCCTGCGCCTGAAGCTCCAGCTCGTCGATCTCGAGCGCTTCCGCAATCGATCGCGTCAGGCCGGAGACGAGGTAGGCGCCGGCCAGGGCGCCCGCGCGCTCGGCCAGCGAAATCTGCTGCCCTTCACCGAGCTCGTTGGCCGGCATGTTGAAGACAATCAGCGACAGGATGTCCGCCTGATCCTGGGGCGGGTTGCTGCTGAACGAGAGTTCCGGCTGCCGCATGGTCCCCTGCACCCGCACGAAGGTCTCAACGCCGGAAATGACGCGTCGCGCACGAAGATCGACGAGCGGATCGAGCTCCTCCGTTCCGGCAAAACGGATCCGTCCGCCGCGCACGATCTCGAACCGGCGGCCCTGAAACGTGTAGCTGCCGCGGATCGTGTTGACCTCACCCGTCAGCTGCGGCCGCTCACCGGGCGCCTTGCGCACCTGCACCGCGCCGCCGACCGTCAGGTTCATATCGCCGATATCGATCGGCGCGTGGGCCGGGCGGAGATCGTTGCCGCGCAGAACCAGGTTTCCGGGCACCGCGATACCAAGATTCAGCTCGAGGGCGTCGAAGATACTGGCGCCGATCGGGGCCGCCTCGCCATCGGTCGCCCCTGTGGCGTCGGTCCCAGCCGGCTCCGGCGCATACGGGTCGGCGGTCGTCTCCTCCAGCACCCGGGCCACGTCCACGGATCCGGTCTCGAGCTCGACGAACCCCTCGACGCGCGGTGCCCGGAGCTCACCCGTCACGCGAACGTCGGTGTCGAGCTTCAGGTCGGCCAGGTCGTTGTCGATGACCTCGAAGTTCTCGGACTGCACCCGCACATCGACGGCGCCGACCTCGCGTTCGTGCACCGCGAGCGTGCCGCCGATCGTCATGACCCGCTGATGCTCGTCAACGATCCGCATTTCGCTGATGGTGACCGCGTCGGGCTTGAGGTCGATTCTCGTGTCCAGGCCCGTATACGCAGTGCCGAGATCCGGAATGGCGAAGCGGCCTCCGCGGATGTCGATGACGCCGTCGAGATGCGGGTCATGGCCGGTGCCGGTCACCCGCACATTGGCCTGGAGCGCCCCGGTCACGTCGGTGACGTACGTCGTAAACCCCTGGATGACGCCGAGATCGATCTGACTGCTCGCAATCTGCAAATTAATAGCATCCCCTTCGGCCGGCGTCTCATGGCCGGTGGTGCCGGGCAGGTTGCGGTGGAAGAGCGACAACGGCGCAAACCCGGTCGCCGTCAGCCAGGCTCCCGGTGACTGCTCCAGCCGCACGTCGACGTTGAAGCCGCGCGCCTCGTAGTCCACGGTTCCGGCCAGCGAGCCGAACACGAACTGCCGGAACGCGCCCTGGGTCAGCGAGAACGTGCCCTCGGCGCGCAGCGCCTGCAGCGTCCCTCGCACGGCCACGTCTGCGGTCAGACGACCGGCAAGCCGCTGGTCGCCCAGCAGGAGCCGATCGATCTGCGTTACGTCGACGTTCTCGGCCTGGACCTGGAGGGCTTCCGTGGACGATCCGATCACGCCATTCGCGGCGATGCGCTGATCGCCGCTCTGCAGCTGCACATTGTCGACCGCAATCCGATTGTCGCCGTAGCGGATTGCCACTTCGCGTCCCGGCACGGATCGCCACTCGATGTCTTCGGACTTCAGCGCCAGACTGGCGAGATGCCCTTCCTGATGGTCGGGATGCAGCACCACCGTCCCATCGGCAGCGAGCTGTCGCAGGCCCTCCTGGGCGACCGCCTGGAATTCGAGCTGGTGCTGCGAGTACGTCGTCTCGGCCGTCAGCTGACGGATACTCTGGCCTGCGACTTCGACGAACGTGCCTGTGCTGTTTGCCTTGATCGTTGCAGCTTCCGGCGCAAGGTCGGGCATTGCGATGTCGAAGGTGCTCGAGAGACTGAGCGCCCGGCTGTCGCCATATCCGATATGGCTGCCCTGGAGCGCGCCCTGCGCACGCAGTTCGCGCGCGTTGCCGGTCAGGGTGGCATCGACAACGGCCCCGCCCGTGAGCGGCCGGCCGATGATCTCGCCAATCCGTTCGAGCGACGGGGTCTCGACATGGGCGGTCAGGGCGGACGACCCCGTCTCGTTGAGCGCGAGCACACCCTCTCCGCTGACGGTGAGATCCGAGCCCGCGATCTCGAGCTGCTCGAGGCGGCCTTCGCGATCCGCATACGTCCCCTGAATATCCGCCGTGTCGATCTCCAGGCCGGCGACAGTCGACCGGTCCAGATGCACGCGTCCCGACACGTCGATCGAGTCCACCGTGCTGCCAGCCGCATAGTCTCGAATCGTGGTCTGGACGTCGGCCGATCCGCTGACCTCTCCCGCCAGCTGCGTCCGCCCCGAAACGACGGCCGGGTCCAGGCCCGAGAAGCTGCCTGCAGCTTTGACGGCTGCATTTCCGCCCTTCAGAGACGTTTCGAACGTCAGATGCGGGAAGGCCGCGCCGAACATCGCCGTATCGACCAGAACGCCGGCAATTTCGAGCGCCAGCGGATACCGGCCGCCGCCAGTGCCGCTGAGGGTGAAGGTGCCGTTGACGCGGCTCTTGAACCGATCGTCCGCGATGGCGCGGATGCCGAAGCCGCGGCCGACCTCCTGCACGTCGAGGCCCGTCACTTCCCCGTTCGCGGCGTACGCCGGCGCGCCCTTGCCGGCGCTGAACTGCACGGTGGTCCCCGGCGCAATGGCGGCGCCAGCCAGCGTCGAGGCCTCGAGTCGCGCCTCGCCGGAGTACACCCCGTCGCGGCTCGTCAGCGTGTAGCCGAAATGGAGATCGCTTGGCACGCCGGGCACCCGGAATACCGGCGGCAGGTTCCGAAGATCGATGCCGGCGGCGCGGCCGGCGAGGTCAAGCGCGATCGGCTGCCGGGTGTCGATGGTTCCCGATGCCGTGGCATGTCCGCCGTAGGCGTCGGCCGCGCCATCGACCTGAACCGTCCGTCCATCGAACCGCCCCCTGGCCCGGACGTTCCGGGCCTCATAGCCAGCCACCTGGGCACGGTCGGCATCGATCGAGTAGGTGCCGCGCAATTGCTCGCCGCGGGCCGGCAGGGCAAGATCGATGTGGGCGTCGCCGGTGATGTCGCTCGAGACGGCGCTTCCCGGCGCGTGCGCAGAGACGATCGGCGCGATGTTGAAGTGCTCGAGTGAGAGGCGGCCGCCGATCCGGCGCTCCGGGCCGGCCGCATCTATCACGAGGGCGCCCCTCGCACGGCCCAGCGTCGCCTCCCGCGCGTTCATCTCCACGGCAAGCGCGTCGAGCGACCCATGAGCCGCGATCTCGAACGCCGGCTGCAGCGTGTATCCCCGCAGGGCCGGGATCACCCGCGCGATTTCCTCGATCGCGAACTTATCGGACGAGGCGGTCAGGTCCAGCACGCGCGGCCCGTCCTCGGGCGTCGTCAGCGTACCGTCGATCGCGATCGAGGTCTCCTCGGTGCGCAGCGCCACGTTCTCGAAGATCACACCGGTGTCCGTCCGCCTGATCACGCCGGACAGGGCGTTGACGCCGAGCTCCGGTCCTGTCGCGCGCATCGACAGATGCGCGATATCAATCGTCAGTGCGTCCTCATCGCTCGTCACGCCAATCGACGCGTCGAGCCGATCGATCCTCTCCGGAACGACCACCCCGCTCGTTCCAACGGGGCCGCCTTCGACGTAGAGCGTTCCGTCAGAAATACCGATCTCGCCGACTGCAATCGGCCGGCGGCCGCGTTCGGCGTCGGGCGTGCGCGCCCGGAACAGCTGCGCGAGGTTCCACCCGTCTTCGCCCTTCTTGACGCGGAAGACCGGGCGGTTCAGCCGGATGTCATCGATGACCGCGTCTCCGGTGAGGAACGTGAACACGTTGTAGTCGAGGCCGACGTCCTGGATATTCACGACGGGCACCCCGTCCATCGTCACGTCGATGTCTTCGAGCTCGACGCCGAAGAGCAGGTTGCCGTCGAGCCGGCCGATCGAGAGCCGCCCGTTCACGTAGTCGGCCGCCTGACCGACGATGAAGCGTCGCGCCCACTCCTTGAACCAGGGCGTCTGGGCGACAAGCAGCGCCATCGCGGCGGCTCCCACGACCAGCGTGCAGATGAACGCGAGCACCTGAAGGGAACGGCGGCTGGCGGACATGACTACCGGTCCATTTCGTTAGAATGCCTGGCCGATGCTGAAGTGGAGCCGCCAGCGGCGGCGTTCGGGCTCGCCGTTCACCCGCAGGCCGGCAATCGGATTCAGCTGGTAGCCGAAATCGGCCCGCACGGGCCCGATGGGCGTGACGTACCGGAGACCTGGGCCGGCGGCGTACCGGAGATCGTTCAGGTTGAAGTCCCAGGACTTCGCCCAGACATTGCCGTAATCGACAAAGGCCACGGCGCCGAACTGGCCCCACAGCGGGAGCCGAAGCTCGGATGATCCTTCGAGCAACGTATGCCCGCCGATCGGCAGGCCGAATCCGCTGATCGGACCGACCTCGAACCGGCCCCACCCACGGATGCTGGACGACCCGCCCAGAAAATAGCGCCTGTGAAACGGCACGTTCTGCTCCAGCGGACCCAGCGCGTCGATGCTTCCGGCCTGCACCCGGCTGGCGACGACGAGCCGCCTGGCCACCGACAGGTAGTGCCGGCCGCCGGCCGCGAGCGACCAGTAGTCATAGGCGCCGGGCAGCCACCGGCCGGCCTGCTCGACGCGGCCGTTGAGCACGTAGCCGGTCCGCGCGTCGAGCAGGTTGTCGGCGGTGTTGCGGTTGACCTCGAAGGCAACCGCCGACAGGGTTCCGGCCGCCTGGCCGTCGCGCGGGTCCAGGCCGAGCGCGATGAGCTCGTCGCGAATCGTGAAGTCCTCGAGCGCTTCGGGCGTGATCGTACTGCGCTGATACTCATTCCGGAGCGAGACGGTCCAGACGTCGTGGGGGTTCGGCTGATGTCGCAGCGTGATGCGCCCGCCGAGCGAGTTGAGCGAGTACACCGGCTCGGCGGCCTGCCAGGCCTGGCCGTCGAAGTCGAGCGAGAAATGCGAGCTCAGGAAGAACGGCTCGCGATACTCCGCGCGCACGCCTCGATCGAGTGACGACCACTTCCCCTCGAAGCCGGCATGGCGGGCGCTCCCCAGGAAGTTCACGTGATCCCACCGGATCCGGGCGCGCGCCTGCTCCTCGGTGCCATAGCCGGCGCCGAACGTCACCCGCTGGTGCTTCCCTTCGGCCACCGTCACGCGAACGGGCACTTCCGGCAACTGGGGCGCCTGCCCTTCGAGCGACTCGACGTTGACGAACTCGAACAGCTCCAGGCCGTACAGCGTGCGCTGGCTCTCGCGCATCGTGCGCCGCGAGAAGACGTCACCAGGCTCGAAGGTGAGCAGGCGGCGGATGATATTGTCGTTGACGCTTGTCTGACCGGCGATCTCGATCGCTCCGAAGTGCGCCAGCGTGCCGGGATCGGCCTCGAGCGTCACGCGGCGTCGGCGCGGACCGGCATCGTCCTCGCGGAGCGTCACCTCCGCGTACGGGTAGCCATGGTCGCGCAGCTCGTTCAGCGCCCGCTCCCGCATGGCCAGCAGCAGCTGGCGATCGAGCGGACGGTCGACGCGCAGGCGCATGGCCTCGGCAAGCCTCCGGCGATCGGACTCAGGCAGGACGTCGAAACCGCCGAGCTCGACACCGGCAATCCGGATCGGTTCGCCTTCCGCAACGTTGACGGTGATCGACACCCTGTCCTGGGCGTCGTTGAGGACGACATCGAAGGAGCTGACGCGTGCCTCCGGAAACCCGCGATCGCGATAGAACGCCTCGATCCGCTTCAAGTCGGCTTCAAACGACCGGCGGTCGAAGAAGTGCTTGCGGCCCCACGGAATCCAGGAGCCTTCACGCGTCTGGAGCACCCCTTCGAGCGCGTTGGCGTCGACCTGCTCGACGCCGTTAAAGTCGAGGCTGGCGACCTGCACGTCGCCCTCTTCCCTGCATCCACCGCTGACGGCAACGGCAAGACACAAAACGGGAATCAGAGGGCGCACGGCGGGCATGCGGTGTGTCCACTACCACACGCCGTGCCAGACGGGGTGGTGATGGGCGGGCGAATGGATCAGCTGCGGGTTCTGACGCCTGGTGCGCTCGATGTCACCGCGAGCATGATGCCGAAACCGACGGCGATTACGGCGCCGATGGCAACCCAGACGCCGGGAAGTTCCGCCAGGATGCCCGACTGCCAGAGCGCCCACGCCGCGCCGAGCAGCAGCACGAAGTAGCCGATGAGGTAGAGCGTCAGCAGTCGCATGGAGCCCTGAGAAGCAGAAAGGGTGCCGAAGCGTCGCTCCGGCACCCTTTCGTGCCTCTGACCGTTGCCTGATGACCGCTGACCTTACTGAATGACCACCGCCAGGTGTGCGCGCCGGTTCATCGCCCGGCCGGCGGCGGTCGCGTTATCGGCGATGGGACGCTCCTCGCCGTAGCTGACCGTGCGCATGCGGCCTGCGCCAATACCCCGGTTCACGAGATAGTCGCGCACCGCGTTCGCGCGCCGTTCGCCGAGCGCCAGGTTGTACTCCACCGTACCGATGCTGTCGCAGTGCCCCTCGATCGTCACGTTCAGATCCGGGTTCGACTGCAGCTTCGGAATGGCATCGTCGAGGATCTTCAGTGCTTCGGGACGGAGGTTGTACCGATCGAAGTCGAAGTGCACGTCCTCGAACATCAGCGTTTCGCGGCGGACCACCTGCAGCGTCACGCTGCCCGTCGCGGTCCCTCCGCGGCTGTCCTGCGCCGTTACCGCGGCCGACACGTTACCCGGCTGATTCGGCGCGGTCCAGATCGTGTTGGCCGCGTTCGGATTGTTGAACGTCCCCTGGGGCGCGGTCCACTGGTAGGTCAGCGGGTCGCCGTCCGGATCCGTTCCGGTCGCCGTCAGATTGGTGGTGGCGCCCGGTTCCACGCTGCATGGATTACAGCTGACGGTGACCGTCGGCGTCCGGTTTGCCGGCGGGGGCGGCGGCGCCGGCGCCGCCGCCTGCTGCGTCACCGTTGTCGTTTCCTTGATGACACGGACGCGCTCGCGCGCCGGCGTCACACCCGGGTGCCAGCCGATGCGGATGTCAAAGCCGAACGGGTTGTGATCGATGCTAATGCCGCCGACCGTGCGACCGTCGGTGCCAAAGCTGTAGTTGGCTCCTGCGTGCACGAACAGACCGTTTCGCGCCTGCCAGACGCCGCCGACCTTGACGTTGGTGGGATCCGAGATGGGGCTCAGCCGTGGCGCAATGCTGCCGTCCTCCGCCACGTACGGAGGCGCCAGCACCAGCGTGTTGTCCTTGATGACGAACTCGCCCTCCCACTCGACCAGCGCCCGTATTGGCGTGCGCGTCGGAAGGCTGGCGCCGAGCCCCCACGTGACGCCGTCGGAAATGCGGAACTCGTCCGGGTCTCCGCGGACGACGGCGCCCGCGATGCCGGAGAGCTCGACCCTGCCGCCGAACTCGCGGCTGGCGACGAGACCGAGATGGCCGTCCCAGTCGTTGGTGCTCGCCCAGGTCGAGCCGCTCGGGAACTTCACCATCACACGTGGGGCCAGGCTCATGGCATCGCCGCGCGACTGCGACAGGAGGCTGAACTTGCCGCCGACGATGACGGGGCCGCCGAGCGTTTTCGACCACCCGCGGCGAAGGTACGGATATTCCTGCGAGACGCCGCCGAACACCGGTTCGGCCGGAATGAAAACCGGCTTCACGTCACGGTCGAGCCGCACCGTCCGCCATGAGCCGAACAGCTCGAATCGATCGCCCAGCGCGACTGCGCCCGTGAAGCCGATCTGGTTGACGTCGGTGAGCCCCTGACGCCGGTCGAAGTTCGCGCGGAACACGCTGAAGGACCAGCGGCCCGCCGGCAGCGTCTCTGCCGTCGGCACGAACCAGAAACCTGTGTCACCGAAGAACGTCGGAAGCGCCGGACGCGGTGCCGTGTCTCCCTGCAGCACGATCTCGTCCTGCGTCACCGCGGTCTGGGTGGTGGAACCCTGCGTCTGGGCCGCGGCAGGAACCGCAGCCAGAGTGAGAAACAGAGCCCCCAAGAATATGCGCACGAACACCCTCGCTCTCTTATCCGGTCGACAGTCGCCGCGTCGAATCGTCAATCGCCAGCCGTCGCGGTCCGGTCCATGCCGGCAACATGGGCCGCTCCAATAGTAGCTACATCAACCGGGCCACCGGGACTCAGACGCCCGCGCCCGCCCCGGCTGATCTGCCCCCCTTTGCGTCCTGCGGCGCGCGCCTCGTCGGGCGTCCATTCATGCGCCGTTCCCTTTTCGTGCGCGGCGCGGCCGCCTTTGCTCGCAATCTCGCGCTGCTTGTCGGCTGACATCGAGGCAAATCCACGGCGTTCCTTGCGTAGTCCGTCCACGGCATCCTCCTGTTTTCTAAAACCGCCCCGCCGGGGGCCTCTTACGTGACGGTCCGAGACTACAAGAGGTGTGCCCTGCCACGTACGACAGCCATCAGCGGCGCGTAACTGGCGTCGATTCAGTGACCTACCGGCGGCCATCCGAGTCGGCGCGAGTCGGCGGAGGATCCGCCCCTGACGTGGAATCTTACAGTTGAGGTTGCAATCTGAATCAACTCCCAACAATTGAAGGGGGCGGGTTACCATCGGGCATGGACAAACGCGGTCCCACGACGGAACAGACAGCGCCGGCCGGCGACACCAGCGGGCGGACAGTGCAGTGCGTGAAGTTCCAGAAGGAGCTTCCAGGACTGGATGCGCCGCCATGGCCGGGCGAATTGGGGCAGCGAATCTACGAGAACGTTTCCGCGCAGGCCTGGAAGCTCTGGGAAGACCGCATGAAGATGATCCTCAACGAGTATCGCCTGATGCCCTGGCAGAAAGAGGCGCAGCAGCTCATCGCCACGCAGATGGAAGACTTCTTTTTTGGTGAGGGAGCCGCCCTGCCCCCCGGGTACGTCCCCCAGCAGAGCAAGTAAGTCAGGCCGGCCCGAGTACCGGCACTTCCCGATCGATGGCGAATCGCAGTTGGCCGTGCGATTCGCGCAGCGTACGTTGCACGTCGCCGGGACGGCCCCCGCGCGCGAAGATGAAGCCCAGGTAGCTCCTGCCCTCGGGGAGCGGCACGATCGGCGCGTCAGGCTTGGCGGTGATGCGCACGTCCTCAATCCCCGTCACCCGGCGCGCCTCCTCCAGACCGTCCACGCTTCGGAAAATGCCGCGGGCTGGAATCGGAATCATCATGACCCCTGACGCCGTCTGCTCGCGCACGACCTCCGTAATGTCTTCGCCGACGGCATGCCGGAGCAGGACTTCCTCGAGCGAGAGCAATGCCGCCGGCCCGGACCGCGGCGAGGAGAATCGAAGCGCCCGGGAGCACAGGCCCCCGATGGGCCGGGCGGCCACTTCCAGCACGTAAACGCTCCTGTCGTTGACGCGGCACTCGGCATGGATCGGCCCGTGATGGAGTCCGATCGCGCGCGCGGCGTCGGCCGCAGCCGCGGCCATGCGGTGCTGCAGATCCGCCGCCGCCCCGGAGGGGGTCACGTACATGGTTTCTTCGAAGAACGGCCCGTTGAGCGGGTCGGGCTTGTCGAAGATCGCCAGCAGGCGGAACACCCCCCGGTCCAACACCGCTTCAATCGCGTACTCGCTCCCTGGAATGAACGACTCGATCAGCACCTGAAGGTGCGCCTCGTCCCGCTCGAGACGGACGTCGGGCAACTGGAGCAGGCGCTCGAGCCGATCGATGGCCGAGGCGCACTCGCCGGCGTCATTGACTCGCATGACGCCGCGGCTTCCCGACAGCGCGAGCGGCTTGATGACTGCAGGGTAAGGCGCCGCCGCGGCGAGTCGACGCGCCGGCGGACCCACGCGGGCCGCCTCGAACCAGGGCGACGGCAACCCGGCCGACGCGAGCGCGCGGCGCGTGAGCAGCTTGTTGCGCGTGACAGCCGCCGCGGCCGGCGGATGTCCCGGGAGACCGAACGCACGCGACAGGTGCGCCGCCAGGACCACCGGGCGATCGCCGACCGCGACGATCCCGTCCGGCGGCGCCGCTCCAAGCGCCGCCGCCACTGCATCGACCGAGCGCGCCTCGTCGTGAAATCTGACCGGGATCGCCTGATCCCACCAGGGATCGTCCAGCCGGTCGCACCGGTCACTCGCAAAGACGAGGCGCACGCCCACGCGCTCGGCCGCCTCGCCGAACGAGCGGATCTGGTATCCGGTGGTCGTGGCCGCCAGGAGCACGCGCTTCACACGGCCTCCATCGGCTCGGCGCAGCAGTACCACGGCTCACTGACGACGGGCACGGCGCCCGCGGCGGCCGGCGCCGCCCCGGCACGCGGCAGCTCACGCCCGATCAGCGCGGCGATCGCGGCAAACACCTCGCGACGCGGCTGGCCGGAGCCGGCTCCCGCAATCCGCATGGCCTCCATCTGCAGGTGGTCCACCCGACCGTCCTCGTGCCGCCACGGCCACGTCAGCGACGCGCCATCGAACGGCATGACGCGACGGGCGATGTCCGGCAGCTCCAGCAGCGGCGATTCAGCGGTCACGAGCAGCCGGATGGCCAGCTGGATGGGCGCCACCTGCTCGACGAGCTGCTCCTTGATGAGCAGGTCCAGCAGCTCCGCGTAGCTCTCGACCGTCGTCCACGGCATGAACGGGATGAACGTTGGGCTCAGCGCCAGCCCCGCTCCCCGGCACAGCTCCAGCGCCCGGAGGAAGTCGCTTCGGGTATGTCCCTTGCGCAGCTTTTCAAGCGTTGCGTCGTCAATCGATTCCACCGCGCTCGTCACGAGGAGACACCCGGTATCGCGCAGACGCGGGAGCATCTCGGCGTGTCGGAGCAGGTGCTCGATCTTGATGGTCACGTCGTACGACACGCCCGGGTGCTCGCGCCTCACACGCTCAGTCAGACGGCGGGCATGCGTGGGCGCATTCAGGAAATCGGGGTCCCCGAAGGTGATGTGCTCCGCCCCCTGCTCCACCAGCGCGCGCACGTCGGCCATGACGACGTCGATCGGAACGACCCGGAACTGCCCCTGATAGACCGGAACGATCGGGCAGTGGCGGCACGTGTGCTTGCACCCTCGCGTGGCGTCGGTGCTCCCGATCGTCCGGCGCGTGCCGTCGGGCATGCGCAAGGTCGCATAGCGCGCGAGCGGGACGAGCCCGGTGCGATCGGGCTGGATGAAGGCGAGGCGGGGAAGCCCTTGTGGCGCAGGTCTCGCCGGAGCCTTCGGCGTAGGCGGAGTTTGGGATTTGACGAGCTCCACCAGCTCCTGCTCCGCCTCCGGTCCAAGAAGCTCCGTGACCCCGCGATCGCGCAGCCAGCCGGCATTGAGCGGCGCGTACAGGCCGTAGGCGCAGAGGCGGGCCGACGGATTGACGAGGCGCACGCGCGCGATGACCGGTTCGGCCAGCCGTGTCGCCGTGTGCATCGGCAGGTAGAACGCGACCACAGACGCCGCGGCAATGCGCGCGTCCTCCAACGGCTCCCGTGACGTGTCGACGCATGCGACGTCGATGCCGGCCCGGCGGAGCCACGCTGCCGGTGACGCCAGCCCGAACGGCTGCCGGCCGAGGTCGTACGTCGAGATGAGCAGCGCCTCCACCCTCCCATTGTATGAAATGGGTTTATGCTGGCGCCGTGAGCGACACCTTTTTTGGCCACCCCCGCGGCCTTGCCACGCTCTTTTTCACCGAGATGTGGGAGCGCTTCAGCTATTACGGCATGCGGGCGCTTCTCATCCTCTTCATGACGGCTGCGCCGGCGGTGGGCGGATTGGGCTACGACGCCACGACGGCGGGGGCGGTCTACGGCCTTTACACGTTCGGCGTGTACGCGCTCGCCCTGCCCGGCGGATGGATCGCCGACCGGCTGCTCGGCCAGCGCCGCGCCGTGCTCTACGGCGGTGTGCTCATCGCGCTCGGACACTACAGCCTCGCGGTGCCGTCGGTGACGACGTTCTATGCCGGCCTGCTCCTGATCGTCTTCGGGACCGGACTGCTCAAGCCCAACATCAGCGCGATCGTGGGGGATCTGTACGTAGAAAAGGACGCCACACGTGATGCCGGGTTCTCCATCTTCTACATGGGCATCAACCTCGGCGCGCTCTTCGGTCCGCTGGTCTGCTCGTGGCTCGGAGAGCCGCGGGAAGGCGCCGCCTGGGTGAACTGGCATTACGGGTTTGCGGCGGCCGGCGTCGGGATGACGTTCGCGCTCGTGCAATACGTCGCAGGCCAGCGTCATTTGAACGGCGCCGGCGAGCTCAAGGAGGACTCCGGACAGCCCCATCGCCTCGCTGCCGCCCGGCGCCAGTTCCTGACGGGCATCGCGGCCGGCGGAGCCCTGGTGGCCCTGATCGCGTTTCTGAGCGTCTCCGGAGCGCTGCCGGTGACCGCCTTCGCCGAGAGCGTCTTCTACGTGGTCAGCGCCCTCTTTGTCTCGTACTTCGCAGTCGTCATCTTCTGGGTCGCGCGCAACGATGTCGAGCGGTCGCGCCTGACCGTCTGCTTCCTCCTGTCGCTGGGCGCCGCGATGTTCTGGTCCGGATTCGAGCAGGCCGGCTCCGCGCTCAACCTGTTCGCGCGCGATCTCACGGACCGTACCATTTTCGGCACCGAACTCACGGCCGGCGCCCTGCAGGCGATCAACCCCGTGTTCATCATCCTTCTTGCGCCGGTCGTCGGCATGACCTGGGTGAAGCTCGGGTCGCGCAATCCGTCGATGGCGACCAAGTTCGGGCTGGGACTCCTGCTCCTCGCCTCCGGGTTTCTCGTGATGGCATGGGCCTCGATGTCGCTCGCCGCCGGCAGGGTCGGCATGCAGTGGCTCGTGGCGACGTACTTCTTCCATACGGTCGGCGAGCTGTGCCTCAGTCCGGTAGGCCTGAGCAGCATGACGAAGCTGGCGCCCGGGCGCCTCGTCGGTCAGATGATGGGCACGTGGTTCATGGGAGCCGCGATTGGAAATCTCGTCGCCGGTCTCGTCACGCGCTTCCTGCCGCCGACTGAAACCGTGGAAGCGGCCATGCAGAACGGCGTGCCGCTGTTCGGCAGCGTCGCGGCGCTGACCGGCGTGGCCGGCCTGCTGTTCATCGTGTTCGCCCGGCCGATCCGCCGCATGCAGGCGGGCGTGAACTGATGGCGCTCGACGAGTACACACGCAAGCGCGACTTCAACAAGTCACCCGAACCGGTCGGCACGCCACGACGGTCGCCTGGCGGCCGCCGGCCGCGCTTCTTCTGCGTGCAGAAACATCTGGCCAGCCATCTCCACTACGATTTCCGGCTCGAGCACGAGGGCGTGCTGCTCTCCTGGGCCGTGCCCAAGGGACCGTCCCTCGACCCGTCGGTCAAGCGGCTCGCCATGCACGTCGAGGATCATCCGATCGAATACGGGGAGTTCGAGGGCGTCATCCCCTCCGGCTACGGCGCCGGCATCGTCATGCTCTGGGACCGCGGCACCTGGACGCCGGAAGTGGACGACGTGGATGCGGCGCTGAAAAGGGGGGACCTGAAGTTCACGCTCGACGGCGTCAAGCTGAAGGGCTCGTGGGTGCTGGTCCGCACGAAAGGCGGCGGGTGGGGCTCCGGAGGCCCGGATCGGTCGTGGCTGCTCATCAAGCATCGGGACAACTGGGCCGGCCCGGTCGACATCGCGGAGTTCGCGCCGCTCAGCGTCAAGAGCCGGGGAGACTTCGCCGACATTCTCTCGGAAGAGAACCCCGACATCTGGCAATCGAATCGTCCGGCAAAGGGCGGCGAAACGGGGGCGCTCTTCGAGAAGATCATTCACCGTGCGGTCGAAATGCGTTCGAGCCCTCCCGCCAAGCGGAAGGCCACCGCAAGAAAGAAGAAGGCGCGATGACCGCCCGATCCGCCACTCTGCTCTTGTGCGGGCTTCTCCTCACCTCGTTGCCGGCGTGCGGGCGGACGACGGAGAATGCGGCCGTGCCGGCCGCGACACGCTGGTCGACGCTCCGCGACGAGCTGGTCGAGGACTATCTCACGGCGCACCCTGTGTTTGCCGTCGTGGCCGGGCGGCACGAATTCGACGGGCGCCTGCCGGACTGGAGCGCCGGCGGCATTGCCACCGAGATCCGCCGGCTGCACGCCGCGCGCGACCGCGCGGCCGCGCTGGATGGCGGCGCGCTCGGCGGCGCCGAGCGCTTCGAGCGCGACTACTTCGTGGCGCGCATCGACCGCGACCTGTTCTGGCTGGAGGTCGCCGAAGCGCCATTCACGAACCCGGCGTGGTACCTCGACTGGATCGCCGACAATCTCGACCCCGCGCCGTACCTCACGCGCAGCTATGCCCCGCTGGACCGCCGGATGCGCGCGTACACGACCTATGCGGCCGCGATCCCGGACGCCGCCGTGCAGATCAGATCGAATCTTCGGGTGCCACTCGCACGTCCGCTGCTCGAACGCGGCGTCTCGGCGTTCCGCGGCTTTGCCGAGTTCTTCGAGAAGGACGTCCCGGGTGTCTTCGCGGGCGTCGGCGATGCCGGGCTCCAGAAGGAGTTCATGGCCGCGAATGCGAGTGCCGCGGCGGCGATGCGGGAACTCGCCGGGTGGTTGGAATCGCAGCGCGAGACCGCAACCAGCAGCTTCGCGCTCGGCCCCGAGCGATTCGGCCGGATGCTGCAGATGACCGAAGGCGTCGCGACGCCGCTCGCCGAGCTCGAGGCTGCCGGGCGCGCCGACCTGGCGCGCAACCAGCAGGCGCTCCGCGCCGCCTGCGCCCAGTTCGCGCCCGGCCTGTCCGTGCCGGCCTGCATCGCCCGGATGAGCGCAAACAAGCCGGCAGAGGGGGTGGTCGAAGGCGCGCGGGCGCAGTTATCGGGCCTCAGACAGTTTGTCGCGGACGCCGGCGTTGCGACGATTCCGGGCACCGAGCAGGCCCACGTCGCCGAAGCGCCGCCGTACAACCGCGCCAACTCGGCGTACATCGACATTCCTGGCCCGTACGAGAAGGGGCTGCCGGCCACCTACTACATCTCGCCGCCCGATCCATCGTGGACACCGGCCGAGCAGCGCGATTACCTGCCGGGCCAGGCAGACCTGCTCTTCACCTCGGTCCATGAGGTGTGGCCAGGACATTTCCTTCAGTTCCTGCACTCGAACCGCACCCCGTCGCTCATCGGCCGGCTGTTGGTCGGCTATGCATTCGCCGAGGGCTGGGCGCATTACGCGGAAGAGATGATGTGGGAGATGGGCCTCGGCAACGGCGATCCCGAGATCCACATCGGCCAGCTCGCCAACGCCCTGCTGCGAAACGTCCGCTTTCTCTCGGCCATCGGGCTGCACACCCAGGGCATGACCGTGGACGCATCGGAGCGCATGTTTCGTGAGGACGCCTTCACCGACGTGGGGACGGCCCGGCAGCAGGCGGCACGCGGCACCTACGATCCCGCATACCTGAACTACACGATGGGCAAGCTCATGATCCGGAAGCTGCGCGAGGACTGGACGCGATCACGCGGCGGCCGCGAGGCGTGGCGGCAGTTCCACGATCAGTTCCTGACCCATGGGGGCCCGCCGATTCCCATGGTGCGGCGTCAGATGATGGGCGACGCCGACACCGGATCGCTCTTCTGAACGTCCAGGCGGTCCTGCGGCTCCCGCAGCAGCCGTTCGCTCAGCACGGTCCAGACCGCGAACGACAGGCGCCTGCGGTCGTGCCGCGCGATTTCCCTGCACCAGAAGCGGCCGAGCACGGCTTCCACCGTCGGGTCGAGCGCTCCCAGCTCGAGGGGCTCTTTCTGCTCGGATGCGTAGCGGGCGAGCATCTCCCGCGACGGACGGCCGGTATTGGCGATGACGACGTCCACGGGACGGCCGATCGCGCCGCCGACCCATTTCACCGCATCCGCGGCTGTAAATCCCGCCATGCCGTGTCCCTCGGTCAGCAGATTCGCGATGAGGACGATCGGACCGCGCACGTCGCGCAGGGCGTCCGCGACCCCGCGCACGAGCAGCGGCGGCATCAGGCTCGTGAAGAAACTGCCTGGCCCGATGATCACGGCATCGAATTCGCGCATCGCCGCAGCCACCGCCGGATGGATGGAGACGGCCGGCTCGAGCCACAGACGCCTGAGCTGATGACCGCGGATCTGTCCCGCGTCGACTTCGACCTCGCCGCGGGTCACCGTTCCGTCGCCGTATTCCGCGCAGATAGACGCCGGTTCCGTGCTGACGGGCCAGACACGGCCCTTGCACCCGAGCAGCGCCCGCAGGCCGTCCACGGCGGCGAGAAAGTCACCGCTGTACTGCTGCATCATCGAGAGGAGGAGGTTGCCGCCGGTGTGACCGGCCAGCCGCTGGTGATGTTCGAGCGTCGGCAGCCGCGACAGCAGCACGCGCCGCGCCTCGCCTTCGTTTCGTGCCAGTGCCAGGGCGCATTTCAGCACGTCGCCGGGGGGCAGCACGCCCAGCTCGTCGCGCAGCTGCCCCGAGCTCCCGCCGCTGTCGAACATGGTGACGACGGCGTTGACGGTGAGCCAGGGATTGAGCTTCAGCCCGCCGAGCAGACTCGGGAGCCCGGTGCCCCCGCCAACACAGCCGACATTCAGCTCCCGAACACGCATCAACCCATTCTAGCCCCGTGCTCCCTTGCCCCTGACCCCTTGCTTCCTCTTCCCCTGCATACAATGGAGACCATGGACGCGTGGCGACAGAGTGCCGGAGCGCTCGTCGCAGACCTCGAGCACATCTTTGGCGGCCGGCTTCAGTCGGTGGTCGCCTACGGGCCGCACGTCGAAGGCCATACCAGCGCACCCCTGACGTGCCTGGCGCTCGTGGACTCGCTCGGGCTGAGCGATCTCGAGGCATGCGCGGCCTTCGCCCCGCGCTGGGGACGCCAGCAGATTGCCACGCCGCTGATCCTCCCGGCCGATGAGTTCTGGCGTTCGCTCGACGCCTTTCCCCTCGAGTACGGCGAAATCGTGCGCGCCCACGAACGCCTGTACGGATCCGATCCGTTCACGGATACAACGACCTCCCCTGCGGATCTGCGACGCGCGTGCGAAACCCAGATCAAGAGCCATCTGCTGCACCTTCGGGAAGGCTTCATCGAAGCGGCCGGCCGGCCGGAGTCGATCGCGGCGCTGGTCCGGGCGTCGGCGCCGGCGTTTGCCGCGCTCCTGCGCAGCGTCGCGCGGCTGTATGGCGGCAACGCGATGACCCGCGCCGACGCCACACGGGATGGCGCACGCGCCGCAGCGCTCCCCGATGCCGTCGTGGCCGAAATCCTTGCGCTCGAACAGGGGGCGGCCATCCCCACGACCGATGCCGCCCGGGTGTTCCCGGGGTACCTGGCGGCCGTGGAACAACTGGCCCGGGTCGTCGATACATGGACGCCGTGAGCACAGGCGTGCGCGGCCTTCGGCGCGTCCGGGCGCCTGGCGGTCTCGTCTTCGTGATCGTGCTGCTGGTCGCCCGCGCAGAGGCGCAGGAACTGCCCGAGCTCACCGGCCCGGTGAACGACTTGGCCGGGGTCATCGACGACGCCTCCGAGGACGCGCTGGACGGGCTCATTCGATCCCTGCAGCGCGCCAGCGGCGATGTGGTCGTCGTCGCCGCCGTCGACACGTTTGCCCCCTACGCGGACCTCCGCGAGTACGCGGTCCGGCTGTTCGAGAACCGCGGCCGGGGCATCGGACAGCGGAGCCGCGACAACGGCCTGCTCGTGGTGCTCGCGGTCAAGGATCGGCAGGTCTGGGTCGAAGTCGGCTACGACCTGGAGCAGTTCATTACCGACGGCTTTGCCGGCGAGACCAGCCGCCAGTACATGACACCCGAGTTCCGCCGCGGCAACTACGGTGCGGGACTGCTCGCCGGCGTGTCGCGAATGGTGGCGAGGATTGCCGAGCGGCGACACGTGACGCTCCAGGGCGTTCCGCGTGAGGCCGCCCGGCCGGAGCCGACGGTCGAATTTCCCGGGCCGTTCGTCATCGCGATCATCATCGTCTTCGTCATCCTCAACGCCCTCTCCTCGCGCCGCCGCGGGCGTCGATTCCACGGCCGCTGGGGTGCGCCGATCGGAGGCTGGCACAGCGGGGTCGGGCCCTTTGGCGGCGGGTTCGGTGGGGGCGGGCGAAGCGGCGGATTCGGGGGAGGCTTCGGCGGGTTCGGCGGCGGCCGGAGCGGCGGCGGAGGCGGCGGGGCCGGGTGGTGATGCACAATGCGTAACACGTAGATGTCGTGCCGGGCTTCAGCCCGGCTAAAGCCGGGCACTACGTCGACTCTGGAGTGTGAGACGATGATTCGATCCCATCGACACAACCTCACCACGGCGATGGTTCTGCTCGCCGCCGTCGCGGCGTCGGGCTGTTCGTACAACCGCTTCGTGGCGCAGGAAGAGGCCATCAGGACGCAGTGGGCCCAGGTGGAGAACCAGCTCCAGCGGCGCAACGACCTCATCCCGAACCTCGTGGAGACCACCAAGGGCATCGCCCAGCAGGAGAAGGACGTCTTCGGCCAGATCGCCGAGTCGCGCGCGAGGCTGGCGGGCGCGCAGACCCCCGAGCAAACCATCCAGGCAGCCAACGAGCAGAGCGCCGCGCTCGCGCGGCTGCTCGTCGTGGTCGAAAACTATCCGCAGCTGCGATCCAGCGAGACGTTCAACCGGTTGATGGACGAGCTGGCGGGCACCGAAAATCGCATCGCGGTGGAGCGCATGCGGTACAACGAGCGCGTCCAGGAGTACAACACGCTGCGGCGTCAGTTCCCGTCGAACATCACGGCGGGCATCTTCGGGTTCCGGGAGCATCCGGTCTTCAACGCGCCGCCGGAGGCCGAGCGCGTCCCGCGCGTCGATTTCGGCCGGTCGTGAGCGCACGCCCAGGCATGCCGATCGCCGACGCGCTCCTGGCGGAGTTCGACCGCGAGATGACGACGACGCGCCGGGTCCTCGAGCGCGTCCCGGAAGAGAGGTTCGACTGGAAGCCGCACGCCAGATCGTTCTCGATTGGCGCGCTTGCGGCGCATGTCGCCAGCCTGCCGACGTGGGCCGTGGAGACGCTGACCCGGTCCGAGATCGACCTCGATCCCGGCCGGCCGCCGCCCGCCGCACTGCCTTCCCGCCGTGAGCTGCTGGCGGCGTTCGACACGAACGCCGCCGCCGCACGGACGGCGCTGGCGGGCCGGTCCGACGCCGAGCTGACCGGCATGTGGTCGCTCAAGCGGGGCGGCCGGACGCTCTTCTCGATGCCGAAAGCCGTGGTGCTGCGCTCGTTCGTCTTCAACCACCTGATTCATCATCGCGGACAGCTGACGGTCTATCTGCGCCTGCTCGACGTGCCGGTCCCCTCCGTCTACGGTCCCAGCGCGGACGAGCCGGCGCTGTGAGCCGCACCGCCCGCGCGCTGTCGCTCGCGGCCGCCGGCGTGGTCTTCGCCCTGCTGGCGACGGCAAACGCGGGCGGCTACCGGTACGGCACGTCCGACCAGGCGTTCTACATCCCGGTGGTGGCGCACGCGCTCGACCCCTCGCTCTTTCCGCGCGACGGATCGGTCATCGATGCGGAGGGCCGGCTGATGGTCCTGGATGAAGTGCTTGCCGCGCTCGCGGCGTCCACCGGGTTGTCGCTGGAGGTCCTGTTCCTTGGAGGGTATCTGCTGTCGCTGGCACTCATCTGGTCGGCGCTCGTGCTGATCGGCACGCGTGTGAGCGGCAGCACGTGGGCGGTCGCAGCGCTCGCCGCGGCGTTCGCGCTGCGCCACCGGATCCCGCGCACCAGCGCCAACTCGTTCGAGCCCTACTTTCATCCGCGCATGCTGGCATTCGGCCTCGGCGCCCTGGCCGTGGCGGCCGTGCTGCGCCGCCGGGGGTGGACGGCGGTCGCGCTTGTGGCCGGTGCGGCGCTCGTGCATGTGACGACCGCGCTCTGGTTTGCCGTGCTCGTGGGCGTGGCGCTCGCCACCCTCGATATCCGGTGGCGGCGGCTGGCCGCGCTGGCGGCCGCGGGGGCGGCAGTCACGCTCACGCTGGCGGTGGCGGCCGGACCGCTGCGCGACACCCTGAGGGTCATGGATGCCGCGTGGCTGCAGGCGGTGGCGAGCAAGGACTCGCTTTTCGCCACCGCATGGCCGGCCTGGGCCTGGCTGGCCAATGTCGGATTGCTCGGGCTGCTCTGGTGGGCGCACCGCACGCGCGTCCGTCGAGGCGAGGCCGCGCCGGAGGATCGCGCGCTCGTCTGGGGCGCCACGGCGCTTGTCGCGCTCTTTGTCGTGACGCTGCCGCTCGTGGCCGCCGGGCTGTCCCTGGCCGTGCAGTTTCAGGTCTCGCGCGTGTTCTGGCTGGTCGACTTCATGGCGCTGGTGTACGTCGTGGCGGCTCTCTCACGGGGGCCCGTTCGGAGATATGGTGCGGCGGCCGCCCTCGCGCTGGTCGCGCTCGCCGCATCCCGTGGCGCGTACGTCATGCTCGTCGAGCACCCGGAGCGCGCGCTGTTCGAGGTCCGATTCGTCGAGTCGCCATGGCAGGACGCGATGCGCTGGATGGCCGGCCGCCCGCGGGACGTCCACGTCCTGGCGGATCCCGGCCATGCCTGGAAGTACGGCACGAGCGTGCGCGTCTCCGCAGGGCGCGACGTGCTGCTCGAGGAGGTGAAGGATTCGGCGCTCGCCATCTATTCGCGGGACGTGGCGCTGCGAGTCGTCGACCGCGCCACCGCCGTCGGCGATTTCACGTCGCTGACGGCCGACAGGGCGCGCGCGCTCGCGCAGCAGTACGGGCTCGACTTTCTCGTGACGGAGGCGGACCTTCCGCTCCCGGCGGCGTACGTCAACGAACAGTTCCGCATCTACGCGCTGCGGTAGGCGATGGTCCCGGCGTACGCTCCGTCACCCTTCCGGCCGCTTTTCACCGGCGGCCACCGGCAGACCCTGTATGCCTGGGCACGGCCGCGGACGTTCCCGCGCCTGCCGGCGCCGCTGCCGCGCTACTTCGACGTCAGCGCCGACGCGCGCGTGCTGGCGCACTGCCACTGGCAGCCGGCGTCCTCGCAATGCCCGACGCTGCTGCTGCTTCACGGCCTGGAAGGATCCAGCCTGGCGCATTACATGGCCGGCATCGCCGACAAAGCCTGGGCCGCGGGCTGGAACATCGTCCGGCTGAATCAGCGCAATTGCGGCAACACCGAGCACCTGTCGCGTGGCCTGTATCACTCGGGGCTCACCGCGGATCCGCTGTGCGTGATCCGCGAGCTGATCGATCGCGATGGCACCGGGTCGCTGGCGGTTGCGGGCTACTCGCTCGGCGGCAATCTCGCGCTGAAGCTGGCGGGCGAGCTCGGCGACCTCGCGCCTCGGGTCCTCACCGCCGTCTGCGCGGTCTCTCCGACGCTCGACCTGGCGCGCTGCGTGGACGCGCTCGAGCGGCGCGGCAACTTCATCTATCAGTGGAACTTCGTGCGCAACCTGAAGGCGCGGATGCGGCGGAAGGCCGCCGCGTTTCCGGACGCGTTCCCGCTGGCTCCGTTGCGCCGCATCTGGACGGTCCGCCGTTTTGACGACGTCTATACGGCTCCGCACCACGGGTTCAGGGATGCGGCGGACTACTACTACCGGGCCAGCGCGCTCCGCACGGCCGACCGCATCCGGGTTCCCACGCTCATCATCACCGCCGAGGACGACCCGTTCGTGCCGCCGGCGCCGTTTCGGCACGCGGCCGTCACGTCGAATCCGCACATCACCGTCGTGACGCCACCGCACGGCGGCCACTGCGCCTTCGTCGAACGGGCGTCGGACGGATATGACGGGTACTGGGCGGAACGGGAGGTTGTGCGTTTCGCTGCGCTCAACGCTCAAGCGCCTGCATGAGCTGCCGCGCGAACTCCGGGCCCTTGCCGGACTCTTCGTGCTTGAAGTACACGAACACGTCGCGGCAGTCTGCCGCCCGCGCCCGGATCGTCTCCGCCCACCGGTCGATGTCCGCGGGCGTGTACTCCTCGTCGCGCAGCCGGAAGTACGCGTGGTCAGCGGTGGTCGTCACCGGGGTCGAGAGCGTCTCGCTGTCGGCCACGCACAGCGCCAGATTCCGGGCCCGCAGCCGCTCATACACGTCGTCGGCCGGCCAGGACACGTGGCGGAACTCGAACGCGGCGCAAACGCGGGGCGGAAACGCGTCGAGAAAGGCGTCCAGCAGGGGCAGGTCCTTCCGGAGATTCGGCGGCAGCTGGAACAGCAGCGCACCCAGCTTGGGCCCCAGCGTCGACGCCGTGTCAAAGAACTGCCGCACGCGGTCGCCGCAGTCGCGCAGGCGGGCGTCGTGCGTGATGCGCTTCGGCGCCTTGAGCGTCAGCTTGAACCGCTCCGGAGTGGCCCTGTTCCAGCCGTCGAGGATCGGCTCGGTCGGCATCCGGTAGAACGCGTAGTTGATCTCGACCGTCGGAAACCGCTCGGCGTAGTATGGGAGCATCCTCGCCGCCGGCAGCGTCGGCGGATAGAACGTCCCCTTCCACTCGGGATAGTTGTAGCCCGACGTGCCCACCCAGACCATTTGATAGAGTTAAGCACATGCTGCGGCGCGGCTTCATCATCGTCCTGCTGGCCGCCGTCGCCGGCTGCAGCCGCGCACCCGCGCCGCGCCAGTACGAGATCCGCGGACAGATTCTCGGGGTCGACACCGAACGGCAGGAGGTCCTCGTCGCACACGAGGACATCAAGGGGTTCATGCCGGCGATGACGATGCCGTACAAGGTGAGCGATCCGGCGGTCCTCGCAGGCAAGCAGCCGGGCGACCTCGTCACGGGCACGCTCGTGGTCGAAGAGGTCAAGGCGTATCTGACGGCGCTCACGACGACGGGGCGTGCGCCGTTGAAGGCGCCGGCGGCACTGCCCGCGATCACCGACAGCGATCTGCTGCGCGAGGGCGCGACCGTGCCGGATCATGCGCTGGTCGATCAATCCGGGTCTCCGCGCCCGCTCAGCTCGCTCCGCGGCCATCGGGTCGCGCTCACGTTCATGTACACGCGGTGTCCGCTCCCCGACTTCTGCCCCCTGATGGACAAGCACTTCGCCGCCGTGCAGCAGCAGATCAGGCAGACGCCCGATCTGGCCGACGTGAGGCTCGTGTCGGTCACCCTCGACCCCGAGTTCGACACGGCCGCCGTACTTGCCGCGCACGCCTCGTCGCTCGGCGCCGACCCGCAGCGCTGGCACTTCCTGACGGGACCCCGCCAGGAGGTGCTGGACTTCGCGAAGCGGTTCGGCGTAACGGCCGACGCGACCGACGCGGCCGCGGGCCTCGTGCACAATTTGCGCACTGCAGTCATCGACCCGGAGGGGCGGCTCGTCGCCGTCCATTCCGGCAACATGTGGACGCCAGCCGACCTCGTTGCCGACCTCAAGCAGGCTCCCGCTCCCGCGCACTGATCGACGGTCCGCGAAGCGGACCGTCCAACCGGCGCTGGCTGTCGGGTCGCTTTGCGACCCGACCACGCCGCCGCGCCTGGCGTTGACGCCGGCCGAGCGGCGGCTCATCGCGCGCCTGCGGACGCCGCTCGCGGTGCAGCGATGGCTGAACGCCCTCTTCTACAACACCGAGCGTGGCGGCGAGACGCTGCGCAGCTTCCGGGGGGTCGTCCGGGCCGGCACGGCGCACTGTTTCGAGGCTGCCATGGCAGCGGCCGTGATCCTCGAGCAGCACGGCTACCCGCCCCTCGTGCTCAGCTTCGAATCGATCGACCTGCTGGATCACGTGCTGTTCGTGTACCGGGGGGGCCGCGGCTGGGGATCGGTCGCGCGGTCGCGCGACCCGGGGCTGCACGGGCGAAAACCGGTCTTCGCGACGCCCCGCGCGCTCGCGCTCAGCTACTTCGACGGGTATATCGACTTCACGGGCCGCATCAAAGCGTACGCCGTGGTCGATCTGCGCGTGCTGGGGAACTACGACTGGCGGCTTGCCGACACGAACATCTGGAAGGCCGAGCGGATGCTGCTCGAATGGCCGCACCGGCCGATCGCGTCATCCGATCGGCGGGCCGAACGCCTGCGCCGGCGGTACCGGGCCTTTCGAGAGGCGCGCGGATACAAGCCCTGGAAATACTACCGCGGCCGGAATCGCTGGACTGAACTCCCCGCCGAGTTCAGAGGCCGCGGATGAATTGCGGGATTGACGAATTTACGGATTGACGCATTGCCAAGGGACAATTCGTCAATCCGTAGATTCGTAAATTCGTCAATCCAAATCAAAGTCCCGCATTGGCTTGGTCACCGGCTCCTGCTTGGCCTGCTTCAGCGCCTCCTCGAACCGCCGTGTCAATGCATCGTCGCGACCCTTTTCCGCCGCCACGGACTCCTCGAAGAGCGCGTCGCGGCGGGCCGCCTGCGCGGCGACGATACGGGCCGCTTCGGTCAGCTCAGGCTTATCGCCGCGCTCCGGCTCGGCGTGGGAGACGACGCGCCGGAGGTTGATGTCGACGATCAGCGTCGAGCGGCAGCACGGACAGGTGACCTCGATCTCGCTCTTCAGCTTCACCATGGCACTATTCTAGTTGGTAGTCGGTAGTTCGTAGTCGGTAGCCAGTTAGTAGCCGGTGATCCGACCCGCAACCAGAACCTGCTACCAACTACCGACTACCGACTACCGACTACCAACTAGATGCCCACCCTCCGCGTCGCCACCTACAACATCCACCGCTGCCGCGGCCTGGACGGCCGCACCAGCTCGGAGCGGATCGCGGAGGTGATACGGCGGATTGAGCCGGACGTCATCGCACTGCAGGAGGTGGTGGGCGTGGGGCCGCACTCGGCGGGCCATGCCGAGGAACTCGGCGAGCAGCTGGGCATGCAGTGGATGATGGCGCCAACGCGGCACCTGCGAAAGTCGCTTTTCGGCAACGTCGTGCTCAGCCGGCTGCCGATTCTTCACCACGCGCAGTACGACCTGACCTGGAAGACGTGCGAGCCGCGCTGCTGTCAGCGGGTGGACCTTGCGGTGGGCACTCATACGCTCCACCTCTACAACGTGCATCTGGGCACCGCGTTCCGGGAGCGGCGGTTCCAGGCGGGCCGGCTCAGCGCCATCGTGCACGACCGGCGGGTTGGACAGCCCAAGATCGTGCTGGGCGACTTCAACGAGTGGATGCGCGGGCTCGCGACGCAGATGCTCAGCGAGCGGCTGAGCAGCATCGATTTACGGACGCACCTGCGGCGCCGGCGCACGTACCCCGGCGTCTTTCCGGTGCTGCACCTGGATCACATCTACTACGAAGGGCACGTGGAGGTCGCGCGGGTGGAACTGCCGCGGACGCGGCTGGCGCTGATGGCCTCGGATCACCTGCCGTTGGTGGCGGAGCTCAGAGTGGAGTTCGAGGGATGAATTACCCCTCTTCTTCGTATTCTTCTTCTTCGAGCGGGAGAAAGCGCGTCGGCGGCCGCAGCGCTTCGCGGAAATCGTAGACGGGCAGATCCCTGACGTGGAGCGGAATCACGCACTGCGGGGCCTTCTCATCCACGACGACCGTGACAGGACTGCCCTCGACGCCTTCGCGGAAGGTCAGGCGGCATCCACAGGCGAGCCGTGCGTGCGTGAAGCCCTTCAACATGCTGGGATCATACTACAGCGCCGACTTGACGTACTCCTCGAACTGCTCCCTCGTGGCGATGCCTGAATGCTTCCGGTGCACCTTGCCATCGCGACCGACGACCACGGTGGTCGGCAGGCCCCACATCGGACCGTACGCCTTCTCGACGTCCTCGCGGTTATTGGCGTCGAGCATCGGGTAGTTGACCTTCAGCTGGCGGGCAAACGCGGGGACCCGGCTGAACTCGTCGAGCACATCGATACCGAGTACGACCAGATCGTCGCGGTAGACATCCTGCAGCTCGATGAGGTCCGGAATCTCGACGCGGCAGGGTCCGCACCACGTCGCCCAGAAGTTGACGAGAATCACCTTGCCCTTGAACGACGCGAGCTTCACGTCAACTCCGTTGACATCCTTCAGCGTGAACTCGAGCGGGGCGTCCTGCCCGACGGCCAGCCCCCCGGACGACCCGGCATCCGGCGCGAGCGGGCCGGAGTCGGCGGCAGGCGGCGGCGCATCCGGATCGTAGTCGCGCCCCGACAGCATGCCGAACAGCGTCAGCGCGACGAGCAGCGCGCCCATCCCCAGCCACATACTCAGGCGCCCGCGCGGACGGCGCGCGCGCCCCTCCGGCGCTCGGGGGCCCGTCTCGTCAACCGGCGCCGGTGCCGGCGACGGCGGCTCGGTCGAGGGAGCGTCGGGCGGTGTATCGTTCACGGCTTCATTATGACCCAGCCGCCTGGTGCGGCTGCCGGCCCGGGAAGAGGACGGCGCGGCAGCGCGACCGGCCGGCACCTGAACGGGCCGCGCCGAATCCTCGAGCCTTCGGCCGGATCTCATCGGTACGTCATTTGCTCGGGCGCTATGCGCCCGAGCAAGAGTGCCTAGAACCGGTTTCATAACCGACGTAGTGCCCGGCTTTAGCCGGGCTGAAGCCCGGCACTACGTACGGAATCGGTGTCCTATGTCGGTTATGAAACCGGTTCCAGGCACTCTAGGCACCCCAGGCACCCCGTTTTAGTAAGATGGCTCCCGTTGCCGACGTTCAGCCAGATGCACACCGTGCGAGGAGAATGGTCATGAGTCATCGGAGCGACAGGCGCCTGCGCGCCCTCTTGCCGGCCGCCGCCGTCGCCGCCGCCGTCGTGCTCGCACCGGCATTGGCGTCCGCCCAGACGCCGTTCATCCCCTATTTCGGCAAGAACATGATCCGCTACGACAATTTCGAGTGGCACATCTACACGACGGATCATTTCGAGATCTACTACTACCCCGCCATCGAGCCGCATCTGGAGCGGATTGCCGGCTATGCGGAAAGCGCCTACCAGCACATCAGCTCGGAGCTGAAGTACGACCTCGCCTACAAGGTGCCGCTCATCCTGTTCAAGACGAGCAGCGAGTTCCAGCAGCAGAACGTCATTCCCGGCGCGGCCCAGGAGGGGGTGGCGGCCTTCGCGGAGCCCACGCGCTACCGCATCCTGATGCCGATCGACGAGCCGCCCGACCTGCTGTACCGGCTGATCGTCCACGAGCTGACGCACCAGTTCGAGTTCGACATCATCCCGACGTCGCTGATTCGACGGAACATCCCGCTGTGGGTCAACGAGGGCCTCTCCGACTACATGACCGGGTTGTGGCGCGCGATCGATCTCATGACCGTCCGCGACGCTGCCGTCGCCGACATCATCCCGAAGATGACGGAGCTCGAGGGCTACACGGACGTCGGCAGCGTGCGGATGGTCTACAACCTGGGGCACGCCGTCTTCGAGTTCATCGAGTCGCGGTGGGGCAAGGAAGGCATCCGTCAGTTCCTGTTTTCGCTCCGCAAGTCGGTGATCGGCGGCGGCGACGACGCGTATATGGAGGCCTTCAAGCTGTCGCCGGAGGAGTTCGACCAGGAGTTCGACAAGTACCTCAAGGACCGGTTCAAGCCGTTCCGCGACAAGGAGCGGCCGGCGGACTACGGGCGCAATCTGGCGCCGGACCCCGAAGAGTCCCGCTTCATCGGCGCGCTGTCGATTGAGCCTTCGCCGTCGGGCGACCTGCTGGCGATGGTGACCGGCAACCGCCGCGATCGGGAGGTCGATATCGTGCTGGCGTCCTCACGGGACGGCTCGATCATCCGCAACCTGACCAGCGACTTCGACAAGGATTACGGGTTCGAGTTCATCGTGCAGCCGGGCATGCGGTTCAATACGGTTTCGTGGCTCTCGTGGGCGCCGTCGGGCGACCGCCTCGCGTACTTCGTCCGCCGCGAGAAATGGCGGACGCTCATCCTGCAGAACGTGCTCAACCGGGACATCGAGGAGCGCATCGAGCTGCGCGAGGTGGACGACCCGGAATCGCCGGATATCTCGCCTGATGGATCGAAGATCGCGTTTGCCGCGCTCCAGAACGGGCTCGGGGACATCTACGTGATCGATCTGCAGACGCGGCAGGTCTCGAACATTACCAAAGACGCGTTCGCCGATTCGGGGCCGACCTGGTCGCCGGACGGGCGTTCGATCGTCTATGTCGCGCGGATCAGCGGAAACGAGAAGCTCTTCCGCGTCGACGTGGCCACCGGCCAGAAGACGCAGATCACGTTCGGCACGCACGACGACTCGGCCGCTCAGTTTATGGACGACGAGACGATCGTCTTTTCGTCGACCGCGCTGGACCCGACGCGGCCGGTGGAGGCGGCGGTCGCCCGGAACGGCAACGTCTACAACATCTGGACGCTCAGCCTGAAGACCTGACAGCTGCGGCAGTACACGGATGCGCTCGGGGGCAACACGTCGCCCGTCGTGCTGCGCGCCGGCCGCGAGGAGCCGCGCATCGCGTTCGTCAGCTACTACAAGGGCGATTGGGAGCTGCACACCCTCGACCGCCGCGATCCGATTGCCACCGCCGCGTCGTCCGATTTCGGCTCCCCCGGCCCCGTCATCGACTTCCAGGCGCCGGTCTCACACACCCTCATCGCGGAGAACCAGCGGCGCAAGGGCGCCTTCGAGAAGCTCTTCCTCGACGGGCGGCCGCCGGTCAACGTCGGCGTGACGAGCAGCGGCGATGTGTTCGGCGGGTCCGCGGTCACCTTCAGCGACGTGCTCGGCGACAAGCAGTTCAGCATGTACGCGGCGTCGATTTCCCAGTACCGGACGCTGGCGTTTTCGTTCTTCAATGCCGCGCGCCGCCTCAACTACTCGGTGCAGGGCTACTCGCAGACGCAGTTCTTCTACGGCGCGCTCGAAGGCGTGTTCTACGACCCGGTCGTCTCGAACCTGATCAACGTCGACCGCGACCTTGCCGTCGCCACGCGCACGGTCCGGGGCGGCACCGCATTCGGCATCTGGCCGTTCGATCGGTACCGGCGGATCGAGCTGTTCGGCGGCCTCCTCCAGTACAAGGAGGAATTCAACGATCCCAGCCTGCAGGCCTACTCGGAGGGGTACCAGCAGGAGACGTTCGGACGGCAGTTGTTCCGCAGCGGCCTCTACATCCCGCTCGGCATCAACTTCGTGCAGGAGACGACCGTGTTCCGCGAGTTCGGGCCGCTGGCCGGGAACACGATGCGGCTGTCCTACGAGGTCTCTCCCAATATCGGGGACACGCTCGGCCGCCAGACGGCCGACGTCGACGCCCGGTACTACCTCCGCCTGGGCGGGTCAGGGCTGATGGCGTTCAGGGCGCGCGGGTTCAGGAGCTGGGGTGACGCGCCTGACTTCATGTACTTCGGCGGCAACTCGGAAATGCGCGGATACGAGTACCTCGAGTTCCTCGGCTCCGAGGCCGCCTTCCTCAATGCCGAGCTCCGCTTCCCCTTCATCGAGGCGATGCTCACGCCGCTCGGCGTGATGGGTGGGATCCGCGGCGTCCTCTTCGGCAACATGGGCGGCGCGAGCTTCGACGGGCAGCCGTTCAAGTGGCTGTCGACGAGCGCGGAGGTCTACACCCCCGTGCTCGGGATCAACGACACCGGATTCACGCGCACGCCCATCCTCGGCCCCCCCACGCGCGTGGACGGGCTGCGGCTGGTGGACGCACGCGCCTCCTACGGCATCGGCCTGGAGACCTTCGCCCTCGGGTTCCCGATTCACTTCGACTGGGCCTGGAGGACGCTCTTCAACCAGCAGTGGGAGGATCTGCGGTTTGCGTCGAGCGGCGGCAGCGCCGCGTTCCGCAAGGCGCGGTTTGCCGTCTGGATTGGATACGATTTCTAGGACTCACCACTCGTAGTGCCCGGCTTTAGCCGGGCCGACCACCTTCGCCAAGGCTCCGGTGGTCCGCCGAAGCTTCATGCGAAGGCGGAAGCCCGGCACTACGGCTGGTTCTACCGGCTGGAGGCCCCGCGGTCGAACTTCTGCAGGCGCAGCTCGCTGCGCGCCATATCCATCACGACCCGGTACTCGCTCAGGAACCGGTGGCCGACGATGCCGCCGACCTGGAAGCCGAGGAGCACGCTTGGCGCTCTGAGATTCAGCACGGCCAGGCCCACGTTCCGGTACTCGATCTCATCGAAATCGACGTCCACGCCGGGGAGCAGGTACGCGTTGGCGTCGAGCCCGGACATGCCGTACACCCGCAGCGGAATCCGGCGGGGTGGCTTCATATCGAGGGCCGTGGCGGTCTCGGCGCTGATGGAAATCAGCTCGCCGCCGGTATCGACGACGAAGTACGCCGGGTGGCTCGAATTGAGCAGCCCGCGCACCATCGGCAGCCGGTTCATCCGCATCGGCAGCACGAAGTCCGCCTCGCTCTCGGGAAGCGTCCGCGCGAACGCGACCTCGCGGCGCTGGTAGTCGATCGCCACCGACAGGCCCAGTGAGAGCGGCGAGAGGCTCTCCTTCTGCCAGCGTGGCAGCGCGTTGCGCAGCGGCCCGCGGATGGCGATCGGCACGTTGCGCATGCGGAGGCCGCCGACCTCGAGCACCTCGGCGCGCGACATGTCGAGGCGCCGCAGCGAGGGAATGCCGACGCCGGCGGTCAACGTCGAGGTGATCGGCCTGAGACCGGCCCGCCGCGCCGTCACGTCAGACACGCCGGTTCGCTCGGAGCCGGTGTCGAGCACGAATTCCACCGACGTCCTGTTCACGCGGCCGTGCAGCACGATCTTTCGATCGACGAGCCGGAACGGCACGCGATGGATGCTGTCCGGGTTGCCCTCGATCTCCATCGGCACCCGATCCCTGAAACTTCTGAGCAGTCGGATCTTGCTCTGGAACACCGCCGCCATCTGGTTCTCTTCCTTCGGGGCGCGCGGCGGCAGCAGCGCGACATACCGCTCGAAGGCCTCGATCGCTTCCGGGTACTGGTTGAGGCGCTCGTAGACATGGCCGACCAGCGCGTGAATCTCCGGATCCTTCGGCGCTTCGCCGGCCGCAATCAGTGATTCCCGCAGGGCTTCTTCCAGACTGTTGCGGGACGCCAGCGACCTCGCGAGACCGAACCGCGCCCGCGTGAACCCCGGCATCATCTCGAGCGCCTGCCGGAACGCCGTGTCGGCCTCGTCAAACCGACCAATCGCCCAGAGTGCGTCGCCGAGCAGCGTCCGGGACTCGGCATCCGCGAACTGGACGGTATTGAGATACTCGGCTTCGCGCCATGCCATGTCGAACTCCGCCACGCGCAGCGCCGATCGCACCTTGCCGCGGCGGGCGCGGTCGGCCAGCGCCAGATCGCCTCTACGCATCGCGGCGTCGTAGGCGTCGAGTGCGTTGCTGTAGCGGCCCTGTTCGAAGAGCGCCGTGGCACGCTGGAAGACTGCCGCGGGGTCCTCGGCGGCGGTCTGGGCCGCGGCCCGCAGACCGAGCAGGGCGACGGCGGCGAGGACGGTCAGCGACAGTGCGAATCCGCGGCTCGATGGCATGGGGACCGCTCCAATCACAGCAGGGCCGGGCGCTACTTCTGGTAGTACTCCGCGTTCACGCCGATGAAGTCTTTCCACTTCTCCGGAGTCTCGTCCAGCGCGAAGATGGCCTCGACCGGGCAGGCCGGCACGCAGGCACCGCAGTCGATGCACTCATCGGGATGAATGTACAGCATGTCGGTCGGCGCGAACCCGGATTCGTCCTTGCGCGGATGGATGCAGTCCACCGGACAGACGTCGACGCAGGCGGCATCCTTCGTCCCCATGCACGGTTCGCAGATGATATATGCCACACGGGTCTCCAGAAAGAGGGGAAAGTATAACCCGTTGCGCGCGGCCGGACCGGGCACGGACATTGATCGTACCGACGCCCGGATCCCCGCATTGCGCGCCAGGACCGGGGGAACGCAGCGTCTCGCTTACGGCCGCCGTAACGTCTTTCGGCGCTCGTCAGGCGGCCGCCGCCGTGCCGGTGCGCTACGATCGGCTCGATCCGCCCCATGCGTATAGCGTCGTCGCTGCGGAACCGTGTGTTCGTCGCCTGCACCCTGCTGGCGATGCTGTCGCTCGGCTTCGCGTTCTACTTCGTCGACGAGCGCGCGTCGGCGGCCGCCGAAGCCGAGCTGCAGCGCGGACTGGTGGAGGCCGGGAGCCTCGTGGACCGGCACGCCGCCACGCGGACCGACCAGTTCACGAGGCTGGCCCGGGTGGTCGCCGACCTGCCGAAGCTCAAGGCGGCCGTCGAGACCGCCGACCCGCCGACGGTGCAGCCGATCGCCGACGAGTACCGGACCGAAATCAACGCCGACCTGCTCGTGCTGACGGGCCGCCGCGGCCTGGTGCTGGGCCGGGCCGGCGGAGTCGTCGCCGCGCTCCCCGGCGCCTTCCATGACGACGAGTCCGCCGAAGAGATCGCCGGGTTCACGCCGCACGGCCGCGGCGTCCTGCAACTGGTGAGCGTGCCGATCGTGCTCGAGGGTCCGCTCCCCGCGATCCTCGGCCGGCTGACGGTCGGCTTTTTTCTCGACGATCGCCTGGCGGCCGAGTTCAAGACGCTGACCGGCAGCGAGATCGCCTTCGGGATCGGAGACCGTATTCTCGCCTCCACGCTCCCTGCGGCGGTGCGGCCGCTGCTCGTTCCCGCCATCGGTGCCTCGCGCATCGTGCCGGTCACGCTCGACGACGAAGACTATCTGGCGCTGGCGCGGCCGCTGCTGGCCGGCCCCGATCGGGCCGACGCGCCGGTGGCGCTCATCCTGCGGTCCCGGACCGAACAGCTCCAGTTTCTGACCACGATCCGTACCGGCCTGGCCGGCATCCTCGTCGTCACGCTGCTGCTGGCGACGATCCTCAGCTACGGGGTGGCGCTGACGACGACCAGGCCGCTGGCGGCGATCACCACGGCCATGCGCGACGTCGCGGCGACCGGCGACTTGAGCCGCAAGGTGACGCTCAAGAGCCGCACCTGGGACGACGAGGATGCGAGGCTGCTGGCCGCCGCGTTCAATACGCTGACCGACTCGATCACGCGCTTCCAGCGGGAGGCGGCGCAGAAGGACCGCCTGTCGTCGCTCGGCCGGCTCTCGACCGTGATCGCGCACGAAATCCGGAACCCGTTGATGATCATCCGCGCCTCGCTGGCGATGCTGCGCGGCGAGCGGCTGACCGCTTCGGAGCTCGGGGAGGCCGTGGCCGATATCGACGAGGAAACGACGCGCCTGAACCGCATCGTCACCGAAGTGCTCGACTTCGCGCGGCCCATCCGGTTCGAATTTGCCGAGGCCGATCTGCACGAGATCTGCCGCGCGTCTGCCGCGGCGGCCTGGACCGGGGCCGGCCCGCCGCCGGTCGCGTTCGATCTCGATCCGGCCATGCCCCCCTTCGTCACCGACGGCGAGCGGCTGCGGACGGCACTGGTCAACCTGCTGGCCAACGCGCGGCATGCCGTCAGGGCCGTCGCCGCCTCGCCGGGCGCCGGCCGCGGCGCCGCCGTGGCCACGATCGACGAGCCCGCCGTGCGCGTACAGACGCGCTTCCAGAGCGGGCGCGCGCTCATCTCCATCAGGGACAGCGGCATCGGCATCGCGCCCGAGGACATGCCGCACATCTTCGACCCGTACTTCACGACGCGCAGGGCCGGTACGGGCCTCGGCCTGCCGATCACCAAGAACATCATCGAGGGGCTCGGCGGCACGCTGGCCGTCTCCAGCCGGGTCGGCGAAGGGACCGACATCCGCATCGACCTGCCGCAGCGGACGGCGGACGCACACGCATGACATTTCACCGAGGCACCATTCTGCTGGCCGACGACGAGGAGAAGATTCTGAAGCGCCTCGGCCGCGCGCTCCGGGACGAGGGGCACGACGTCGTCGAGGCGATGAGCGCCCGCGAGGCCCAGCGCCATCTGGGCGAGCGCTCGTTCGACCTGCTCGTGGTCGACAACGTCATGCCGGAGATGACCGGCCTCGATCTGATCCGCGAGGTGGCCCAGACGATGGCCCCGCCGGAGCGGCCGCAGATGGTGATGATGACCGCGCACGGCTCCACGCAGATCGTCCGCGAGGCCTTCAAGCTCGGCGTCGAGGATTTCCTGGAGAAACCGTTCGAGGTCGACGAGCTGCTGGCGCTGGCGCGCCGCGCCGTCAACAGCTTGCGGCTGCGGACGGAGCGGCAGTATCTGATCAGCGAGCGCGACGCCGAATTCAACCACTACGGCATCGTGGGACGGAGCCGCGCGATGGAAGAGGTGATCGAGCGGGCGGCGCTCGTCGCGCAGACCAAGAGCACGGTGCTCATCACCGGCGAGACGGGCACCGGCAAGGAGATGGTCGCCCGCCTGATCCACCACCGCAGCGCCCAGCGTGACATGCCGCTCATCAAGGTGAACTGCGCGGCGATTCCCGAGACGCTGCTGGAATCGGAGCTGTTCGGCCACGTCCGCGGCGCCTTCACCGGCGCGACCATGAGCAAGCGCGGCCGGTTCGCGCTGGCCGACGGCGGATCGATCTTCCTCGACGAGATCGGCACGCTCAGCCCCGCCGTACAGTCGAAGCTGCTGCGGGTGCTGCAGGAGCGCGAGTTCGAGCCGCTCGGCGCCGAGCGGACGCAGCGCGTCGACGTCCGCGTGATTGCGGCGACCAACCGCGACCTGAAGCAGCTCGTCACGGACGGCCGGTTTCAGGAGGACCTCTACTACCGGCTGAACGTCATCCCGATCGCGATTCCGCCGCTCCGGGAGCGCCGCGACGACATCCCGGTCCTGATCGACCACTTCGTCGAGAAGCACCGGCAGCGCACCGGCAAGCAGATCGACCGGGTCGGCGACGACGTCGTCAGCGCGCTGCAGGGGTACGAATGGCCGGGCAACGTGCGCGAGCTGGAGAACACGATCGAGCGCGCAGTCGTGCTCGCGACCGGGCCCGTGATCACCGCCGCCTCCATTTCGTTCCTGGGCGCGACATCCGCGCCGACGCCGGGGCTGCCCTCGCTCCGCCTGCACCAGAATCTTGAGTGGGTCGAGCGCGAAACGATCCGGCGCTCGCTCGAACAGGCCGGCGGCATCAAGAAGGATGCGGCGGAGCTGATGGGCATCAGCCAGCGTGCGCTGAGTTACTATCTGGCGAAATACCGCATCGACTGAACCCAGCCACCTTTCAGTTCTTGCGGAGAGTTACCAATCCGGTAACCCACCGCCGCACACGTCCGAGACTTCCCGATGTATTCACGCCTGTTCACCAACGCTCGATCCGGGCATCACGCTTGCTGCGCATCGACGCAGATGAGCCCGTTCGTCACGCCACGAGTACGTTCCTGCTATTCGATGACCCTTTCCGCGCTCCTGCTGATCGCGACCGTCCTTGGCGCCGCCCCGGATGCACGGGAGGCGCCGCGCCAGGCCGGCCAGCCGCGCATCGTGACCGTGACGGCGACGCGCTTTGCGTTCGAGCCGTCGGAAATCGAGGCCACTGAAGGCGAGCCGCTCCGCATCGTCGTGCGATCCGGGGACGGACTGCATGGATTCGAGATCCGGGACTTCAGCGTGTCGCGCGAAGTGCCGCGTGGCGGCGAGCCGGTGGTCATCGAGTTCACACCCACCCGGGCCGGCCGGTTCCCGATTCTCTGTTCGGTGTACTGCGGCGAGGGGCATGCCGACATGCGCGGCGCGCTCGTGGTTCGCGCGCGCGAGTCGGGCGGCGCGGCTCCCTCCGCCGCGCCGGCGCAGCCGGCCCCGATCGCGGACGATCCCGATCTGGACTTGAGCGTGGAGCAGCCGGAGTTCTCGCTCGTCACGCTCCCGACCACCCTGCGGGTGCCGCAGTTCAAGAGCGCGTTTCGCATCACCCACCGCTTCGGGCGTCCGCTCGGCAGCGGAGACTTCGGCGATCTGGTCGGGGATCTCTTCGGACTCGACTCAGGCGCGCAGATCGGCCTCGAGTACCGGTTCGGTGTGATGCGGGGCCTGCAGGCCGGGATGCACCGGACCAGCAACAAGACGATTTCGTTCTTCGGCCAGTACAGCGTGGTGCAGCAGCGGGGGGCGTCGCCGGTCGGCCTGGGCGCGCTCGTGTCGATCGACGGCACGAACAACTTCCGCGACATCTACTCCCCTGCCGTCGGCGTCGCCGTGTCTCGGACGTTCACGCGCGTCGGGGCCGTCTACGTCGAGCCGATCTGGGTCCACAACAGCAACCCGGCACCCGACCAGCTCGGTGGCGACAATGACACCTTCATGGTGGGCCTCGCCGGCCGCCTGCGCGTCCGCCCCACCGTATACCTGGTCGGCGAGATGATCCCCCGTGTCTCCGGCTACGATCCCGGCGTCACGCACGGCACCTTCGGCATCGAAAAGCGGGCCGGGGGCCACCTGTTTCAGCTCAATGTCTCGAACGGGTTCGGCACGACCATGGGGCAGCTGGCCAGGGGCGGGCTGAGAAACGACGACTGGTATCTGGGCTTCAACATCTCGAGGAAATTCTTCTAATGGCTACACGGCGCTCGCACAACACACGTCCTGCACCGTTGGTCGCGGCTCTCGGAGCGGCGGTCCTCATCATGGCGGCCGCGGCCGCCTGCGGCGGCGGCAGCGACGGCGGCGGCAGCTCGTCCGGAGGCGGCACGCCCACGAGCCCGTCGCCTTCGGGCACCACCATCACGATTACGTCGAGCGGTGTGTCACCGCGGACGCTGACGGTCGCGGTCGGCTCGCGGGTCACCTTCGTCAACAACGACAGCCGCGCGCACGACATGTCGTCGAACCCACACCCGGACCATACCGACTGCCCCGCCATCAACGACGTGGGCTTCCTGCAGCCGGGCCAGAGCCGCCAGACCGGCAATCTGAACGCCCCGCGCACCTGCGGCTACCACGACCACAACCGCGATACGGACACCTCCCTGCAAGGCACGATTACCATTCAATGAATTGACGGATTTACGAATCTACGGATTTTCGAATTTGATTCTAGCGACGACCGCCGGGCAATCCGTAAACTCGTAAATTCGTAAATCCGTAAATTCGTAAATTCGTAAATCCGTCCATTACACTAGATACCGCGTGTCTATCGACGCTCCTGTCCAGTTCGTCCGTCCCCGTGAGCCGAAGCCGGAGTGGCTCAAGGTGCGCGCCCCCGGATCGGAGAACTACCTGCGGCTCCGCGGGCTCATGCGGGAGCTCAGGCTTCACACGGTCTGTGAAGAGGCACACTGCCCGAACATCGGCGAGTGCTGGCATCACGGGACCGCCACGTTCATGATCCTCGGCGAGGTCTGCACGCGGGCGTGCGCGTACTGCGCGGTCACGCACGGGCGGCCCGGCGCGGTCGATCCGGGCGAGCCCGCTCGCGTGGCCGGCGCCGTTGCGGCCATGGGCCTCCGCCACGCGGTGATCACGTCGGTCGACCGCGACGACCTGCCCGACGGCGGGGCGTCGGTGTTTGCGGACACCATCCGCCAGACGCGCACGCACGTGCCAGAGTGCCGCATCGAGGTGCTCATCCCTGACTTCCAGGGCGTCGAACGATCGCTGCACGCCGTGCTCGAGGCCGGTCCCGACGTCCTGAACCACAACATCGAGACCGTGCCGCGGCTCTACCGCATGGCCCGATCGGGTGGACGCTACGAGCGCTCGCTCGAGCTGCTGGATCGATCGCGGCGCCACCGCCCGGCCATCCCCACGAAGACCGGCATCATGGTGGGGCTCGGGGAAACCGTGGACGAGGTCGTCTCCGTACTCGACGACCTGCGCGTGGTCGGCGTGTCGATCCTGACGGTCGGGCAGTACCTCCGGCCGTCGGAGCGGCATGCGCCGATGGTCCGGTACTACCACCCGGACGAGTTCGCCGCGCTGAAACAGGCCGCGCTCGCCCGAGGCTTTGCGCACGTGGAATCGGGGCCGCTCGTGCGCAGTTCCTATCACGCCCACGAGCAGGCCGAGGCGGTGCTCGCGCCCCGCTAGCGCATCACGGCGCGAGCTTCAGGTCGGGAAGACGGCGCGGCGACGTCACGTAGGCGCGCACCAGGCTCTCATGACCGTCGGCCCCCACCGCCGACACGCCGATGACCACGTTGTCGATGGACAGGCCGGGCAGCCCGAACTGCGTGACATGGCCCACGAGCTGCTGGTGCTGCCAGTCGACCGCCCAGGCGTCCCGCCAGTAGACGCGATAGGCCACCGCGCCCGGCGACGCCGACCACCGCAGGGCGGCATCGTAGCCGGACGGCTCCCGTCCGAGGAGCGGCTGCCCGCGCTCGGACACGACCACCGGTGCCGGCGGCGCCAGTGCAAGAGATGCGACCGCGGCGGCATTCGCCCGTGCGTTCTGCGCCAGGTACTCGAAATCCACGCCGTCGATCGTGTCGTTCGCGGAGTGCTGCTTCCCGTAGTTCTCATTCGCCTCGCGGAAGACGATCGCGGGATAGCCAACGTCGTTGAACGACTGATGGTCGCTGCCCCGGCCGAATCGGTCCTGCCGGGCCAAAAGCCGGATCCGGTGCGCCGGCAGGTACGCCGCGGACACCTTCTGGACGTACCGCGCGAGCGATCTCGACATCGAATCTTCCGGGCCCTCCGAGTACACGCGAACGCTGCCGCTGTCGGTGGCGCCGCCGCCGCCACGCACGTTGCCGACGATGTCGTTGTTGAAGACAGCCTCGACCGTGACCTTTCCGGCGGCGAGACGCCGCGCGTGGGCGAACGACCCTATGAGGCCCTGCTCCTCCCCCGCCCAGCCGATGAACACCAGCGTCGCGTCGAACTCGACCCCGCTCTCCGCGAACCTGCGCGCCAGCTCCATCATGAGCACCGTTCCGCTGCCGTCGTCGTTCGCCCCCGGCGCATCGACGTCGTAGTCCTGCCCCGGCTGCGCCATCGCGTCGAAGCCGGCCGGCGGCGGCACCGGCCGCGTGACCCCGCCCGTCTGGCCTGGAATGTTGAGGGAATCGTAGTGCGCGGTCACGTAGATGCGCCGGCTGCTGCGGCCGGGCAGCACGGCCATGACGTTGCGGATCTCCACCTCGCGCGTGATGCGCCCCTGCGCCGCGATGCGGTGCGTATCGACACTGACCTGCAGCCTCGGGCTGGACCGGCGCAGCTCGTCGAGCATCCACTGCCGCGCCGCGCCGATCCCGCGGGTCGGGGAGGACGTATCTGACAACGTGCTCCGCGTGCCGAACGACACGAGCGTCGCGAGCAACTGCCGCAGCCGCTCGGACGAGATCGAGGCCACGAGCGTCTCGATGCGGGGGTCGGCGTCTGGCCGGAGGGCGCCCTGGGCGGCTGCCGCAGCGGGAGACGCCAGGGTCAGCACGACGCACAGCGCGAGCGGATGCTTCATCGGCACGTCACGGCGACGAGACGCATCCTAGCGCAGATTGCATCTAGTCGAATGGCGCCTGGGCTACCGGAAGACGCGGAGCAGCCGCGTGAGCGGGTCGTAGTAGCGGCTGACGATCCGCTCCTTGAGCGGGATGATCGCGTTGTCGGTGATGTGGATGTGCTCGGGGCACACCTTCGTACAGCACTTGGTGATGTTGCAGTAGCCGATCCCGTGCTTGTCCTTGAGCTCCGGCACGCGGTCCTGCGTGTCGAGCGGGTTCATCTCGAGGTTGGCCGCGTACACGAAGAACCTCGGCCCGATGAACTCGTCGTGCTTCCGGTGGTCGCGCAGCACGTGACAGACGTCCTGGCACAGGAAGCACTCGATGCACTTCCGGAACTCCTGCACGCGATCGACGTCTCGCTGCGCCATCCGCCACGTGCCGTCGGGGGCGTCCGGCTCGCGTGGGACGAATTTCGAGATTTGCTTCTTCACGCGGAAGTTCCACGACACATCGGTGACGAGGTCCTTGATCGGGGGGAATGCCCGCATCGGCTCCACGGTCACCGGTTCCCAGAGATTCAGCTGGGCCAGCTGCGTCATGCACATGAGCCGCGGGTTCCCGTTGATCTCCGCCGAGCAGGACCCGCACTTCCCCGCCTTGCAGTTCCAGCGCACGGCCAGGTCGGGCGCCTGTTCCGCCTGGATGCGATGGACCACGTCGAGCACCACCATGCCCTCCGACACCTGTGCCTGGAAGGTCTGGAAGGTGCCGCCCCCGTCCGGGTGCGTGCGCCAGATCTGGAATGTCGCTTCGCCGATCAACTGGTACGCTCCATTAGGATGTCTGTTCCTCGATGACCTGCTTGAGCTCGTCCGGCATTGGAGGGATCGGCACCCGCGACACCTGCATCGCCTCGCCCGCCTGCTTCACCATGACGTTGAAGGTGGCGCACTCGTCGCGCTTCTCGGGGTGATCCTCCCGGAAATGGCCGCCGCGGCTCTCGCGCCGCTCGAGCGCCGACCGCGCGACGGCCTCCGACACCGTGAGCAGGTTTCGCAGATCGAGTGCGGTGTGCCACCCGGCGTGGTACTCCCGGTGCCCGGCGACGCCTGCGCGAGAGGCACGACCGCTGAGCTCCGACAGGCGCCGCAGCGCCTCCTGCATCTCGCCTTCGTTCCGGACGATCCCGACGAGCGCCTGCATGGTCTCCTGCAGGTCTTCCTGCACCGCGTAGGGGTTCTCGCCGTCGCGCCCGCGCTCGAACGGCTCGAGCGCGGTGCGCTCAATCCTGCCCACCGCGGCGTCATCGACCTGAGGCGCCCGCTGCTCACGCGACCACGCCGCCGCGTATTCGCCGGCCCGCTTGCCGAACACGATGAGGTCCGAGAGCGAGTTGCCGCCCAGCCGGTTGGCGCCGTTGATGCCCGACGCGCACTCCCCGGCCGCGAACAGCCCCGGCATCGTCGACATCTGGCTGTCACCGTCGACCCGGATGCCACCCATGATGTAGTGCGTGGTCGGGCCGATTTCCATCGGTTCCTTCGTGATGTCGAGGTTGGCGAGCTGCATGAACTGGTGATACATGCTCGGCAGCTTGCGCTTGATGTGCTCCTCGGCGTTGGGGATCTTCTCCTTGATCCAGGCGATGTCGAGGAACACGCCGCCGTGCGGCGAGCCGCGGCCGGCCTTCACTTCGCGAACGATGCACCGCGCCACGTGGTCGCGCGTCAGCAGCTCCGGCGGACGACGCGCCGACTTGTCGTGCTGCACGTACCGCCATCCTTCTTCCGGGTCGGCGGCCGTCTGCGGCTTGTAGTTGTCGGGGATGTCGTCGAACATGAACCGGCGTCCTTCGCTGTTCTTCAGGACACCGCCCTCCCCGCGCACGCCCTCGGTGACGAGCAGGCCCTTCACGCTCGGCGGCCAGATCATGCCCGTCGGATGGAACTGGACGAACTCCATGTCGATGAGCTCGGCGCCGGCGCGGTACGCCAGCGCGTGGCCGTCGCCGGTCCCCTCCCAGCTGTTGCTGGTGATCTTGTACGCGCGCCCGATGCCGCCCGTCGCCAGGATCACGGCTTTGGCCGCACACACCTGGAAGCGGCCGCGCTCGCGGTCGTACGCGACGGCGCCCGCCGCCCGGCCGCCATCCAGCAGGAGGTCGACGACCGTGTGCTCCATGTGCACGGTGACGCCCAGGTGAATCGTGTGGTCCTGGAGCGTCCGGATCAGCTCGAGGCCCGTGCGGTCGCCCACGTGGGCCAGGCGCGGGTAGCGGTGACCGCCGAAGTTGCGCTGGTTGATGCGTCCATCCGGCGTGCGGTCGAACACCGCCCCCCACGCCTCCAGCTCGCGCACGCGATCGGGCGCTTCCTTCGCGTGAACCTCCGCCATGCGCCAGTTGTTCACGTACTGGCCGCCGCGCATCGTGTCCGCGAAATGCACCTTCCAGCTGTCGCGATCGTCGTTATTGGCCATGGCGGCCGCCATGCCGCCCTCGGCCATGACGGTGTGCGCCTTGCCGAGCAGCGACTTGCAGATCAGGCCCACGGAGGCGCCGCTCTTGGCCGCCTCAATCGCGGCACGCAGGCCGGCGCCGCCCGCCCCGATGATCAGGACGTCGTACGAATGAGTGAGATAAGACATTTCGCAATTGACGGATTGACGGATTGACGGATTGGCCGCGGAAGGCTGATCTCAATTCGTAAATTCGTCAATTCGTAAATTCGTAAATTCATCAAAGGATCCGGGGGTCGCTCCAGATCCCCATCGAGCAGAGACGGACGTAGACGTCCGCGAACGCCACCGAGAACAGGCTCATCCACGCGAAGAGCTGGTGCCGGTAGTTCAGCGCGCTGGAGCACGCATAGGCGCGGTCGCAGAACGGATGCTTCGAGACTTCGTCATGCGCGCCGCCCGCCACATGCCGCATCACATGGCAGCCGAGCGTGTAGCAGCTCAGCAGCACGACGTTCGCGGTCAGGAGCAGCGTGCCCAGACCGATGCCGAACTCCCTCGCGCCGGTGGCCGGGTTGGTGAACCAGAGCGCCAGCCACACGTCGTACGAGAGGATGAACAGGAACAGCACGGCAATCCACATGAAGTACCGGTGGATGTTCTGCAGGATCAGGGGAAACGAGTGCTCGCCCCAATAGCTCGCCCGCGGCTCGCCCACCGCGCAGGCCGGCGGGTCCGCCCAGAAGGACTTGTAGTACGCCCCGCGGTAGTAATAGCAGGTGACGCGGAACAGCCCCGGAAACGGCAGGATCAGCAGCGCCGGCGAGAACGGCACCCCTGCCGGAATCCAGCCCGGCCTGGGACCGAACCACGCGTGCGGCGAATCGCCGAAGAGCTCGGGGGAGTAGAACGGGGAGAGGTACGGGCCGAAGGTGTAGTGGGCGTTCTGGAACGCCGCCCAGGTCGCGTAGATCACGAACAGCGACAGGCCGACGAAGATCGCCAGCGGGGTCGCCCACCACACGTCGCGCCGGTGGGTCGACCCAAAGCCCCGCGGCGCGATAGTTACGGGTACGACTTCCATCGGTCCGTCAGCGCTTCGGCGGGTCGATCTTGATCTGCTGAAGCGCCTCGCTGGTGGACGCCAGTGCGGTGTCGCCGGCGGGATACTTCGAGCCGTTCAGGATGTGGGCCACGAGGTCCGCCGCCTGCTCGGGCTTGAGCGATCCCGGGTCGAGCGCCGGCATCGTCATGCCGATCTTGTCGAACAGCTCGCCGAGCGCGCGCCCCTGCCAGTTCATCATGAACCCGTCGCCGGCCAGGCCGGGCATGATGTCGTTGCCCTTCATGTCTTCGCCGTGGCAGGCCGCGCACTGCTCCTTGTAGAGCGCCGCGCCGCGCGTGGCCTGTTCCGCGGTAAACACACCCTCGTTGATCGACTTGGCCTGGGCCTGCGCCATCTGCAGCCCGGCGATCGCCACCAGCGTGGCACACGTCCCTAGCAGAATCGTTCGTTTCATATGTCCTCGGTAGCTCTAGTGTATCCCTATTTGCGCTTTGGTTTGTAGACGTGCGTGCTCTGCCCGAAGAACACTTCGGCGCTCTCCATCAGCGATTCCGACAGCGTTGGATGGGGATGAATCGTCAGCTTCACGTCCTCGGCCGTCGCGCCCATCTCGACGGCCAGCACGCCCTCGGCAATCAGCTCCCCGGCGCCGGATCCGGCGATGCCGACGCCGAGCACCCGGCCGCTCGCCGGGTCCAGCAGCAGCTTGGTCAATCCTTCCGGCCGATCGACGGTCATCGCTCGGCTGAGCGCGCCCCAGGGAAACTTCGCGATGTCAACCGGAATACCCTGTTCCATCGCCTGCGTCTCCGTCAACCCGCACCACGCGATCTCCGGATCGGTGAATACCACGGCCGGAATCGCCAGCGGCTCGAACACCGCCTGGTGGCCGGCAATCGCCTCCACGGCCACGCGCGCCTCATGCGACGCCTTATGCGCCAGCATCGGCTCGCCGGCCACGTCGCCAATCGCGAAGATCGTGGGCTCGGCGGTCCGCCGCTGCCCGTCGGTCTCGATGAATCCACGCGCGTCGACCCGCACACGGGTCGAGTCGAGGCCGGGGATCTTCGAGTTCGGCCGCCGGCCGACCGCGACGAGCACACGGTCGAAAACCTGCTCCGGCGGACCTGAAGGTCCGCCGCTACGATCCCCTTGTTCGAACCTGACGCGGATCCCGTTCGCCTCCTCGGACACGCCGACCACCTTCGTGTTGAGCATGATCGCGGCAAAGAGTTGCTCCAGCCGCTTCTGCAGCACCTGCACCAGATCGCGATCCGCGCCAGGCAGCAGGCCCCCCGTCATCTCCACCACCGAGACGCGGCTTCCGAGCGTCGCGTAGACGGTGCCGAGCTCCAGGCCGATGTACCCTCCGCCGACGACCAGCAGCCGCCCGGGAACGTCCGGCAGCTCCAGCGCGGTCGTCGAATCGAGCATCCGCGGGCTGGCGAGCGCAAGGGACGGGACGCGCGTCGGATGGGACCCTGTCGCGAGCACGCAGTGCTCGAACTGGACCTCGGTGTCGCCGCCGCTGCCGGCCACGACCATGGACCTGGGGCCGGTCAGCGTCGCCCGTCCCTGCAGGTACTTCACCTTGCGAAGCCGCGCCACCTGGCCGACGCCCCCCGTCAGCTTGTCGACGACGCCCTGCTTGTAGGCGCGCAGCCGGCCGACGTCGATGGCGGGATCGCCGAAGGTGACGCCCCAGGCGGCAGCATGCCGCGCCTCGTCAACGACCTTCGCGACGTGCAGCAGCGCCTTGGACGGAATGCACCCGCGGTAGAGGCAGACCCCGCCGGGATTCTTCTCCTCGTCGATGAGCGCCACCTGCATCCCGAGGTCGGCTGCATAGAAGGCCGCCGCGTAGCCGCCCGGCCCGGCGCCGAGCACGGCCAGCTGAGTCGTCTCGCGCGCCATCAGCCGAGGAGCGAGAGAAGAAACGGCTGCTCCACCGCCTCGACGACCCAGCGCAGGAAGCGCATGGCATCGGCGCCGTCGATCACGCGGTGATCGTAGGAGAGCGAGAGCGGGAGGAGCTGGCGGGGCTCGAACGCGCCTGCAGGCGGACCTGCCGCCGTCGCGCCTTCGGCGCTTTGGCGAGCCTCGCCGGAGCCTTGGCGGAGGCGGGAAGGTCCGCCTCTACTGGAGCCCGGGTTCCACACGGGCTCGATGATGCCGCGCGAGACGCCCAGGATCGCCACTTCCGGCCAGTTCACGATCGGGGTGAAATACGTGCCGCCGATGCCGCCCAAATTGGAGATGGTGATGCCGCCCCCGCTCATTTCCTCCAGCGTCAGCTTGCGGTCGCGCGCCTTCTGGGCGAGCTCGTGCACCTCGACGGCAATGCGCGTGAGGTTCTTCCGGTCGGCGTTCCGGATCACCGGCACGAGCAGGCCGCGATCCGTGTCGACCGCGACGCCGACGTTGACGTACTTCTTGTAGACGATGGTGTCGTTCTCGAGGTCGAGCGATGCGTTGAACTGCGGGAACTGCTTCACGGCGGTGGCGAGCACCCTGACCAGCATGGCGGTGACGGTGAGATCGCCGCCTGCCTGCCGCACCTGCTCGCGGTACTTCCGGCGCAGCTCCTCCATCGACGTGATGTCGGCCTTGTCGCACTGCGTGACGTGCGGAACGGCGCTCCAGGCGTGGCTCAGACGGGTCGAGGTCGTCCGCCGGATGTTGCTCATCGGCTGCCGCTCGACCGGGCCCCACTTCTCGAAGTCCGGCAGCGGCACCGCCGGTGCGCCGGCCGGCCCCGTGCGGGCGCCGGCGCCGCTCAACATCCGCCGCGCGTGCTCCTTGACGTCGTCTTCCGAAATCCGGCCGTGGAGCCCGCCGCCCTCGACCTCGCTGACATCGACGCCAATCTCGCGCGCCAGCCGCCGCACGCCCGGCGCCGCCGGCGCGGCAGGGCCCCGCTCCACGCGCGGCGCAGGCGTCGCCGTTCTGGGCGCCTCCTGCGGCCGCGGGGCCGCCGCTTCCGCCCGCGCCGGGCGCGGCATCGTCAGCACCTTCTGCTCCGCCTTCGGCCCTCCTTCGCTACGCTTCGGCGAGGTCTCGCCGGAGCCTTCGTCGGAGGCGGACGCTTGGGATTTGGGATTTGGGGATTGGGATGTGACAGCGTCCGGTTCGCCGCCGCCGGCACCGGTCTCATCCACCGTCAGAATGACGGCGCCGACATTGACCTTGTCGCCCGGCTTGACGCGGATCTCTTTCACCACCCCGGCGACCGACGAAGGCACTTCGATGGTCGCCTTGTCGGTCTCGAGCTCGACGACCGGCTGATCCTTGGCGATCGTGTCACCCACGTTGACCATGACGCGCAGCACGTCACCGCCGGCGACGTTCTCACCCAGTTCAGGAATCTTGAACTCCGTCACGTTTCAGCTCCGAATGCAGTTCATAGCCACGGGCCACCGAGACACCGAGACACCGAGACACCGAGACACCGAGAAAGGTTGGCTCTGTGCCTCTGTGGGTCGTCTGGGTGAAGATCGCCACGAGGTCTCACGAGATTGCCGGATTCGGCTTGTCGGGATTGATGCCGAGGTCCTTGATCGCCTTCCCGACCACGGCCGCATCGATGGCGCCCTCGCGCGCCAGCTCGCTGAGCGCCGCCAGCACGATGAAGCGCGCGTCGACCTCGAAGAAGTCGCGCAGCGACGCGCGGTTCTCGCTCCGGCCGAACCCGTCGGTGCCGAGGGAGACCAGCCGCCGCGGCAGCCACCGATCGATGGTGTCGGGCAGCGCCTTGACGTAGTCGGAGGCGGCGACCATCACGCCCGTCGCGTCGCCCAGGCACTGCGCGACGTACGGCACGCGCGGCTTCTCGCCAGGGTGCAGGCGGTTCCACCGCTCGGCCGCGTGGCCGTCGCGGTAGAGCTCCTGGTAGCTGGTGACGCTCCAGACGTCGGCCGCGACGTTGTAGCCGGCGAGCATCTGCTGCGCCCTGAGCGCCTCGTTCAGGATGGCGCCGCTGCCGAGCAGATGCGCGCGCGGCTGCCCGTGGGCGGACTCGGCGCCGCGCAGCCGGTACAGGCCCTTGAGGATGCCCTCGCGCGCGCCCTCGGGCATCGACAGCATCTCGTACTGCTCGTTCATCAGCGTGATGTAGTAGAAGACGCTCTCGCCGTCCTTGTACATCCGCCGCAGGCCGTCTTCGATGATCACGGCAATCTCGAAGGCAAACGCCGGGTCGTACGAGAGCAGCGTCGGCACCGCGAGCGAGAGCAGGTGGCTGTGGCCGTCCTGGTGCTGCAGCCCCTCGCCCGCCAGCGTCGTCCGGCCCGCGGTGCCCCCGAGCAGAAAGCCGCGGGTCCGCGAGTCGGCGGCGGCCCACACGAGATCGCCCACCCGCTGCATCCCGAACATCGAGTAGTAGATGAAGAACGGGATCGTGTTGATCCCGTGGGTCGCGTAGGCGGTGCCGGCCGCAATGAACGAGGAGATCGATCCGGCTTCGGTGATCCCTTCCTCGAGAATCTGCCCGTCCGTGGCTTCCTTGTAGTACAGCAGGGTGTCCATGTCGACCGGCTCGTACAGCTGGCCGACGTGCGAGTAGATGCCGACCTGCCGGAAAAGCGCCTCCATGCCGAAGGTCCGCGCCTCGTCCGGCACGATCGGCACGACCAGCTCGCCGAGCTCCTTGTCCCGCAGCAGCTTGGCGAGCATCCGGACAAACGCCATGGTGGTCGACGCCTTGCGGCCCTCGCTGCCCTTGTGGAACTCGGCGAACAGATCCGGGAGCGTGTCGGTCTTCAGCGGCTCCACCTGGACGAGGCGCTGGGGCACGAATCCCCCCAGCTGCTTGCGGCGCTCGCGGAGGTAGGTCATCTCCGGGCTGTTGTCCGGCGGCCGGTAGAACGGCGCTTTGGCCACGTCCTCGTCGCCAATCGGCACGCCAAACCGCGTGCGGAACGCACGCAGCTCGTCCTCGTTCATCTTCTTCTGCTGGTGGGTGATGTTCTTGCCTTCGCCCGCCTCGCCGATGCCGTAGCCCTTGATGGTGCGCGCGAGGATCACCGTCGGCTGGCCGGCGTGCTCGACAGCCGCCTTGTAGGCCGCGTAGACCTTGATCGGATCGTGGCCGCCGAGCGTGAGCTTCTTCAGCTGCTCGTCCGAGAGGTGCTTCACCATCTCCAGCAGCCGCGGGTCCACGCCCCAGAAGTGCTGCCGGACGTAGGCGCCCGTTTCGACGGCGTACTTCTGGTATTCGCCGTCGACCACCTCGCCCATCCGCTTGACCAGCAGGCCGTCCTGATCCTTCTCGAGCAGCGCGTCCCACTCGCTGCCCCAGATCACCTTGAGGACGTTCCAGCCGGCGCCGCGGAAGATCGCCTCCAGCTCCTGGATGATCTGTCCGTTGCCGCGAACGGGGCCATCCAGCCGCTGCAGGTTGCAGTTGATCGCGAAGATCAGGTTGTCGAGCTTTTCGCGGGACGCCAGGGTGATGGCCCCGAGCGATTCCGGCTCGTCGGTCTCGCCGTCGCCGACAAACGCCCAGACCTTCGAGTTCGACCGCTTCTTCAGGCCGCGGTCTTCCAGGTACCGCATGAAACGCGCCTGGTAGATCGCGCAGATCGGCCCCAGGCCCATCGAGACCGTCGGGAACTCCCAGAAATCGGGCATCAACCACGGGTGCGGGTACGACGAGAGCCCGCCGCCGGCCTTCAGCTCGCGGCGGAAGTTCTCCAGCCGGTCGGCGCCGAGACGCCCCTCGACGAACGCCCGCGCGTAGATGCCGGGGGCGGCGTGGCCCTGGAAGTAGATGATGTCGCCGTCGTGATCGTCGCCCTTGCCCTTGAAGAAATGATTGAAGCCGACTTCGTAGAGGGTGGCGGCCGACGCGAACGTTGAGATATGCCCGCCGATCCCCTCCTCGATCTTGTTGGCTTTGACGACCATCGCCAGCGCGTTCCACCGGACCAGGCTCTTGATCCGCCGCTCGATCTCGCGGCTTCCGGGAAACGGGGGCTGCTCCGGCGCGGAAATGGTGTTGACGTAGGGAGTATTGGCGGTGAACGGGAGCTTGACGCCGCTGCGCCGGGCATGATCGCCGAGATATCGGAGCAGCGTCGAGACCCGGGCCGGTCCGCCGGACTGAAGCACGTAATCGAGCGACTCGATCCACTCCCGGGCTTCCAGCGCTTCGAGCTCGGCCGCGTCTTTCGGTGCTGTGCTACGCATGTATCCTCATGATGAGTGCCACCAACTCACTATTTTACTCCGCCCGGGCTCGCGCGCGTTCAGGCTGAGGTGGTTGACTGCGAGCGGTGCCCGCGTCTGCGGACGTACTGCCTGCGCGTGGCACGGGAGAAGAAGCGCGCGCACCGCGACGACACCTACTGGGGCCGTCCGGTTCCCGGCTTCGGCGATCCCGAAGCACGGCTGCTGCTGGTTGGGCTGGCGCCCGCCGCGCACGGCGCAAATCGGACGGGCCGTCCATTCACGGGCGACGGGTCAGGCGACTTCCTGATGTCGGCGCTGCATCGGACCGGCTTCGCCAATCTCGCCACGTCGCGCGACCCTGCGGATGGGCTTCGGCTCACCGACGCCTACATCCTGTCGGCGGTCCGGTGCGCGCCGCCCGACAACAAGCCGCTGCCCGAGGAGATCACCCGCTGTCTGGATCATCTGGAGGCCGAGATCGCCGAGCTCCCGCGCATCCGCGTCGTGGTCGCGCTCGGCAAGATCGGCTTCGATGCGTGGCTCCAGCTGCTCCGCCGCCGCGGCGTCCGCCTCACCCCCCGCCCGCCGTTCGGCCACGGCGTGGCCGTGGAGTTCAATCGTAGGGCGGGTTCCGCGGTACGTGGGGCGGGTCCTGCGGCGAGGTCCGATCGCATCGAGCCGCAGACCCGCCATCCGCTGTTAATCGGCTGTTACCACCCGAGCCGCCAGAACACGAACACCGGCACGCTCACGCCCGCGATGATGGAGGCGGTCTTCAGGAAGGCGAAGCGCCTTCTGCGCTGAGCACGCGCCGAAGCGTCCGCGCGTCGACATTCCCGCCGCTCATCACGCAGACGATTTTCCGGCCGGCCACCCGGGCAGCGCACTTGCGCGCAGCCGCCAGCGCTGCAGCTCCGGCCCCCTCGGCCAGGTTGTGCGTGAGCCGCAGCGCGGCGCGCATCCCCTCTTCGATCTCCGGCTCTTCCAGCGTCACCACATCGTCCAGCTGCGTCTTGAGAATGCCGAACGTCAGGTCGTAGGTGGACCGCGTCGCCACGCCTTCGGCAAACGTGGCCGCCCGCCCGGTCACGACGCGCGAGGGTCCCCGCCATGACCTGGCGAACGCATCGGCGCCGGCCGCCTGCACGCCGATGACCCGGGCACCAGCGCCAAGCCCGCTGCGCACGATGCAGCACCCGGAGGCACCACTCCCGCCGCCGATCGGGACAAAGACGTAGTCGGCGTCCGGCAGAGCGGCAAACATTTCGAGCGCGTATGTGCCGACCCCCGCGATGAGGTGCGGCTCGTTGGCCGAATGCACGTACCGCCATCCTTCGCGCGGCGCCATCTCCTCGACGCGCTCCCGCGCCTCGTCGAAATCGCGTCCGTGCTCCACGACCGCGGCGCCGAGCGCCCGGATGGCCGCCACCTTGTCGGGGTTGCTGCCGACCGGCACGAAGATGCGGCAGGGGACACCGCAGGCGCGGCAGGCGAACGCAATCGACTGGCCGTGGTTGCCGGTGCTCGCGCTCGCGACGCCGCGACGGCGCTCGTCGGCGGTCAGCTGCGAGACGAGATTCAACCCGCCCCGAATCTTGAAGGCGCCCGTGGGAAGGTGGTTTTCGTGCTTCACCCAGGCCTCGCACCCCAGCCACTCGCCGAGAAGCGGATGCCGGAGGAGCGGCGTCGCCTGGAGGTGCCCGTACACGCGCGGTCGCGCGTCGCGGACATCCTGTAATGTCGGCGTCTGCATCGTTACAACTCCCGCGCCATCACCGCGTCGCGCACTCGGACCGCGAGGTCCGGCCGGTTGCTGATGAGACCGTCGACGCCCCAGCCCAGCAGCCTCTCCATGTCGGCCTCCTCGTCCACGGTCCAGACCTGGACCTGCAGTCCGGAGCCGTGAGCGCCCCGGATGAATCGAGGCGAGACGATGCGGTGGCCGTTCGAGACCTCGGGCACCTGGTACCCGCCGTGGGCGGCGCGCCGCACCGGCCACCGGACCCACGTCCGATAGACGGCCATCCGGACCTCGGCATGGCACGCGCTCGACGCCATCTCCGGGAGCGCCGCCCGCGCGGCGGCGACGCAGCGCGACCCGTATCCGGCGGCGCACACGCGGCCGGCGGCGCCGGCGCGGCGGACCTCCCGGGCGACGGCGTCGCCCATCGCCGCCGTGTCCACCTTCATCTCCACGATGACCGGGATGCCCGGGTACCGGCGCAGCACATCGGCGAGCGCCGGAATCCCGACGCCCTGGCTGCGAAACGGGTACACCCCACGATCGGCAAACCGGCAGCCGGCATCCACGCGGGCCAGCTCGGCCGCCGTGCGCGCCGCGAGTGGCCCGCGCTCCGACGTCGTGCGGTCGAGCGTGGGGTCGTGATGCACGACGGGCACGCCGTCGGCCGAGAGGTGCACGTCGAGCTCGAGGCCGTCGGCGCCGGCCGCCAGCCCGAGATCGAACGCGGCCAGCGTGTTTTCGGGGCCGAGCGCGCATCCGCCGCGGTGCGCGAACACCGCAGGTCGGCGCACGTTGAAGAATCCCACGTGCGCTAGGGTAGCCGGGGTGCCGGCGTGCGGGGTAGCGGGGTGACGTAGAATCCAGAGATGGCGAATCAGGAGGCCGTGAAGACGCTTGGCGAGCTGCGGCGCGCCGTCGAGCGCGGCGAGGTGCCGCATCGCACCGTGCACGAGGAGGTGCGCCAGAATCTGATCGGCAAGCTGCGCGCGCGCGAGCCCCTGTTTCCGGGCATTGTCGGATATGACGACACGGTGGTGCCGCAGCTCGTCAACGCGCTGCTCTCGCGCCACAACTTCATCCTGCTCGGGCTGCGCGGCCAGGCCAAGACGCGGCTGCTCCGCGCGCTGGTCACGCTCCTGGACGATGGGCTGCCGGTGGTCGCCGGCTGCGAGATCAATGACGACCCGCTCGCGCCCATCTGCGCGGCATGCCGGGCCCGGGCGGCCGCCGAGGGCGATCGGACGCCGATCGCCTGGCTGCCGCGCGACGCGCGCTACGTCGAGAAGCTCGCGACGCCCGACGTCACCATCGCCGACATGGTCGGCGACATCGACCCGATCAAGGCCGCCAAGTCGGGGCTGCAGCTCTCCAGCGAGCTGACGATGCACTACGGCCTGCTGCCGCGGGCGAACCGCGGCATCTTCGCCATCAACGAGCTGCCCGATCTCGCGGGCAAGATCCAGGTGGGACTGTTCAACATCCTGCAGGAAGGCGACGTCCAGATTAAGGGCTTTCCGGTCCGGCTGCCGCTCGACGTGCTGATGGCGTTCACGGCCAATCCGGAGGACTACACCGCCCGCGGCAAGATCATCACGCCGCTCAAGGACCGTATCGGGTCGGAGATCCGCACGCACTATCCGGCGGGCCGCTCCGAGGGGATGAAGATTACCGCCCAGGAGGCGTGGCTCGACCGGGACGGGTCCGCCGTGCGGGTCGAGATGCCGGCCTTCGTGTCGGAGGTGGTGGAGGAAATCGCATTTCAGGCGCGGCAGGATCGCCGGATCGACAAGCGGTCGGGCGTCAGCCAGCGGCTGCCGATTTCGGTCAGCGAGAACGTGGTGTCCAATGCCGAGCGGCGCGCGCTCGTCAGCGGCGAACCGGCCGCGGTCCCGCGCGTGACCGACGTGTACGCGGCGCTGCCGTCGATGACCGGCAAGTTCGAGCTGGAATACGAGGGCGAGCTCAAGGGCGCGGAAACGATCGCGCGCGAGCTGGTCCGCGCCGCCGTCGCGACCGTGGCGGACGGGTATCTGTCGCACCTCGAGACGCGTCAGATCGTCGAGTGGTTCGACCTGGGCGGCAGCCTGCAGCTCTCGGACTCCACGAGCGCCGCCGAGCTGCTCGAGCGCACCCGGGAGGTCCAGGGGCTCGTGGAGCTGGCGCAGGCCGCGGGGGTGCCGCCGGACGCCGCGGCGCCGCTCCTGGCCGCCGGCGTCGACTTCGTGCTCGAAGGCCTCTACGCGCTCAAGAAGATCAGCCGCAGCGAGGGGCGCGGCTATCACGCGAGCGAACCGGCCGTGCGGCGGCCCGTGCCGCGGGAAGCCGCCCTCAGCGCCGACATGCCGATGCCGTCGGGCGGGGGAAAGAAGAAGTACTACAACTAGGTGGTAGGCGGTAGCTGGTAGCCATGGCCCAACCGCTAACTCCCGGCTACCACCTACCGGCTACCAGCGACTACCTGTGAAATATCGCTACACCAAGTACACCGGCGACCTGCTCGACGAGATCGATCTGGAGGATCTGGTCTCCCGTCTGTCCGATCTCTTCCTCTCGAGCGGCTTCAGCAACCCCTGGGGCGATCCGTCGGCCAGCGACGAGGACCGGACGATGCAGGCGCTGCACGATGCCATCCTCGAGGCGCTGTTCAGCGGCGGCGTGCTGTCGGACGAGGCGCTGCAGCGGCTGCTCGGCGAGCCGGCCGACGGCGATCAGGAGGCGGCCCGCCAGCAGATCGAGGATCTGATCCAGCAGATCATCGAGCGCATGATGGAGCGCGGGTTCGTGACCTCCGCGCCCGACCTGAACGAGGAGCGCCAGTGGCGCGAGGGGGCCGGGGCCGGGCAGGGGGAAGACAGCGGGCGGGTCACCTTCGAGGTGACCGACAAGGCGCTCGACTTCCTCGGCTATCGCGCGCTGCGCGATCTGCTCGGCTCGATCGGCCGCAGCAGCGCGGGACGCCACGACACGCGCCATCTCGCCACCGGCGTCGAGGCTGTGGCGGCGCCGAAGCCGTACGAGTTCGGCGACACCATGAACCTCGACCCGAGCAGCACGATCCTCAACGCGGTTCGGCGTTTAACGGGGTCGGGAGTCATTTTGGGAGGACACTCCGACCCCTTCACCATCGATGTCGACTATCCCGACCTCATGGTGGCCCAGAGCGAGTATCAGAGCTCGTGCGCCACCGTCATCATGCTCGACTGCAGCCACAGCATGATTCTGTACGGGGAGGACCGCTTCACCCCGGCGAAGCGGGTCGCGCTCGCCCTGGCGCATCTGATTCGCACGCAGTATCCCGGCGACTCGCTCCACGCGGTCCTCTTCCACGACTCGGCCGAAGAGATTCCGCTCAAGCAACTCGGGCGCGTGCGGGTCGGCCCGTACTATACGAACACGCGGGAAGGGCTCCGTCTGGCGCGGCGGATCCTCGAGCGACAGAAGAAGGACATGCGGCAGATCGTGATGGTGACCGACGGCAAGCCCTCGGCGCTCACTCGCGCGGACGGACAGATCTACAAGAACGCGTTCGGGCTCGATCCGTACATCGTGGCGGAGACCTTCGCAGAGGTGAACGCCTGCCAGAAGGCGGGCATCATGATCAACACCTTCATGCTGGCGCGCGATCCGGATCTGGTGGCGTTCGTCCGCCGCGTGGCGGCGATCTGCCGCGGGAAGGCGTACTTCACGACGCCCTACACGCTCGGGCAGTACGTCCTGATGGACTACATGAACAGGAAGACCAAGACGATCCACTGATGCTGCCGTCCACCATCCCGATCTTCCCGCTGCCCAACGTGGTCCTCTTTCCCAATGTCTTTCTGCCGCTGCACATCTTCGAGCCGCGGTACCGGGCGATGGTGAAGGACGCGCTCGCGGAGGATCGGATTGTCGGGATGGTGCTGCTGCAGCCCGGCTACGAGGCTGAATACGAGGGCCGGCCGCCGGTCTTCTCCGTCGGCTGCGCCGGGGTCATCACCCACGCCGAGCCCCTGGACGAGGATCGCTTCAATATCGTGGTGCGCGGCCTGGTGCGGTTCCGCATCACCGGAGAGGACGGGAGCAGGCCGTATCGCCTCGCCCACGTCGACTCGCTCCCCGAGATCGTGCCCGAGGACCACCGCGCCGAGCTTCGCCGGCACCGGACCCGGCTCGAGGCGCTGCTGGCGGCGGCGATCGAGCGTGCGGGCTCGGAGCCGCGGTTCCCCCCCGCGGTGCCGGACGAGGATCTCGTCAACGCGCTGGCGCAGTACCTCGAGCTCGAGCCGCTCGAGCGCCAGGCGCTCCTCGAGCGCGACGGCGTCCTCGCCCGCTGCCGCGGCCTCATCGAGCTGCTCGAAATGAACACGCTCGTGCCGCGCGTCGCGTGGAAAGAGCGATCGGTGCATTGAGCCCGCCCCGCGGCTGGGCCGCCGGGCGTAGAATGGGCCGGAATGAGAGGCGACGTATGACCAGACGACTGACCACGTGCGCGGCGCTCCTGTTCCTGGCCCTCACGACCTCCGGCCTGCACGCGCAGCAGGAGGCGCGCGCGATCCTCCAGGCGGCCTCGGCTGCCATGGGGGCCTCGACGCTCAATTCCATTCAATATTCGGGAAGCGGATGGAATGCGGCCGTCGGCCAGAGCTTCAGCCCGAACGACGACTGGCCGCGCTTTGACGTCACCGCCTATACGCGAGTACTGGATTACGGGTCGGGCTCCTCGAGAGAAGAGCTCACGCGCCGGCAGGGCAGCTATCCCGCCCGAGGGGGCGGGGGCACGCCGCTCCAGGGCGAGCAGCAGCAGCGGTTCTTCGTCAGCGGCGAGTACGCCTGGAACCTGCAGGGAGGCAACCCGGCGCCTGCGCCCGGAGCCGCGGAGGTGCGCCAGCTCGACATCTGGCTGTCGCCCCATGGATTCCTGAAAGCGGCAACCGCCGCGTCAGATGCGACGGCGGTCCCGTTGATGCTCGAGGGGCAGCCCGTGACGATCGTGTCGTTCACGCGAGGCCGCGTCCGCATCAACGGCACCATCAACGCACAGAATCTCGTCGAGCGCGTCCAGACCTGGGTGCCGAACCCCGTGTTCGGTGACATGGTGTACGAGCACCGCTACACGGAGTACCA
>Ga0156172_1104_pt2 | contig 56778 bp, 47 predicted proteins | sample RifCSPlowO2_12_FD_107825 | JGI IMG/M metagenome (GOLD analysis project Ga0156172, IMG submission 107825) | Acidobacteria bacterium RIFCSPLOWO2_12_FULL_67_14 | reverse complement strand
GCGCAGGTCTCCGAGCACATCACCCAGGCGTCGCCGAGCCGGCCCAGGACGAGAGGGCGGAAGCCGTTCGGATCGCGAACGCCGATCAGCCGATCCTTCGTCATCATCACGAAGGAGAAGGCCCCGCGCACCTGCGAGATGGCGTCGACAATGGCCCGCTCGCTGCCTTCCTCGCGCGACCGGGCAAACAGATGCACGACGACCTCGGTGTCGCTGCTCGTCTGGAAGATGGCACCCTCGCGCACGAGCTCGCCGCGCAGTTCCCCGGCATTCACGAGGTTGCCGTTGTGGCAGATGCCGAACTGGCCGTGCACGCTGTCGACCACAATCGGCTGCGCGTTGGCGAGCCGGCTTTCGCCAGCGGTCGAATACCGCACGTGGCCCATCGCCAGGTACCCGGGCAGCGTGCTCAACGCGGCGGCGTCGAACGCCTCATTGACGTACCCCATGGCCTTGCGATGGCGCACCAGGGCGCCGTCGGACGCCGCGATCCCCGCGCTCTCCTGGCCTCGATGCTGAAGCGCATACAGGCCGAGGTACGTGAGATTCGCGGCCTCGGTGTGCCCGAAGATTCCGAAGACGCCGCACTCTTCGCGAAACTTGTCGACCATAAGGATGGGCCTTCTAGTGTACGGCTTTATGCAATCGCACGCTGCGGCTCGAAATACCGTCCGATCGCCTGCGACCAGATCCGCTCGGCGTCAGCCAGCGGTTCATCGATCGCACCTGAGCCGGCAACACGCATCCGGACGCGCTCCCCGCCGACCGTCCCGATGACGCCGGCCGGGACCCCTTCATCCGCCGCAAGGGCCAGAAGATCGGCGGTCCGCTGGGGCTCGACCGACACAATCACCCTCGACGCCGACTCGCCAAACAGGGCCGCGATCGGCCCAAACCCGGCATCCGCCTCAACAGGTGGAAGATCGACGGCCGCACCCAGCCCGGTGCCGAAACAGCACTCGGCCAGGGCGACCGCGAATCCGCCATCGGCGCAGTCGTGGGCCGAACGGATCACCGCGCGCGAAATCGCCGCGACCAGCAGGCGCTGAAGCGCGGCCTCGCGGGCGAGATCGAGCGCCGGCGGCACCCCGCGTACCAGCCCGTGCACCACCTTCAGATACTCGCTGCCGCCGAGCTCGGCGGCGCCCGTCCCGAGCAGGACGATCGCATCGCCCTGAGAGGTGAACGCCCGCCGGACGATTCGGGACGCCTCCTCGATCAGGCCGACGACGCCCAGAACCGGTGTGGGGAGCACGGCGCGTCCGTCGGTCTCGTTGTACAGGCTGACGTTCCCCCCCGTGATCGGAATGTCGAGGGCGCGGCAGGCGGCCGAGATCCCCTCAACCGTTCTGGCAAACTGCCACATGATCTCGGGGCGCTCCGGGTTGCCGAAGTTCAGGCAGTTGGTGGCGCCGATCGGCTGGCCGCCCACGCAGGCCACGTTCCGCGCCGCCTCGGCCACGGCCAGCTGCGCGCCCAGAAACGGATCGAGATACACGAAGCGGCCGTTGCCGTCGACTGACAGCGCGAGCGCCCGCTGGGTTCCCTTCACCCGGACGACCCCGGCGCCCATCCCGGGGACCACCAGCGTGTTGGTCCGGACCATATGGTCGTACTGGCGGTACACCCACTGTTTGCTGGCAATGGCCGGAGAGGCCAGCAGCCGCCCGAAGATCTCCTGTGGGCGGCCCGGACGCCCCAGGCTCTGCATGGACAGCTGCCGCGCGTCCGCGAGGTACGCGGGCTCGGCCATGGGCCGTTCGTACAGCGGCGCCTCGTCAGTCAGCGCCGCCGTCGGGATGTCGGCGACCACCTCGCCGTGGTGCTGCACGCGGAGACGGTTGTCGGTCGTGACCTCGCCGATGCGGACCGCGTGCAGGTCCCACTTCTCGAAGACGCGCTCGACCTCCTGTTCGCGGCCGCGCGTGACGACCAGCAGCATGCGCTCCTGGGATTCGGAGAGCATGATCTCGTAGGGCGTCATGCCGGTTTCGCGCTGAGGCACGAGTGAGACGTCGATCGCGACGCCGGCGCCGCCACGCGCCCCCATCTCGCACGTGGAACAGGTCAGGCCCGCGGCTCCCATGTCCTGGATGCCGACCAGCGCGCCGGTCTTCATGACCTCCAGGCAGGCTTCGAGCAGGAGCTTCTCCATGAACGGGTCGCCGACCTGCACGGCCGGGCGCTTTTCCGCCGACTTGTCATCGAACTCCGCCGAGGCCATCGTCGCGCCATGGATCCCGTCGCGCCCCGTCCTGGCGCCGACGTAATACACCGGGTTCCCTTCGCCGGACGCCGACGCTTTCACGATCTCGTCGGCCCGCGCGATGCCGAGACAGAACACGTTCACCAGCGGATTCCCCGTGTAGCTCTCGTCGAACCCGATCTCGCCCCCCACCGTCGGGATCCCGATGCTGTTGCCGTAGCCGGCAATGCCGGCCACGACGCCGGCAAACGTCCGCCGCACGTGGGGATCGTCGAGCGATCCGAACCGAAGGGAATTGAGCAGCGCGATCGGGCGCGCGCCCATCGTGAAGATGTCGCGGATGATGCCGCCGACGCCGGTGGCCGCGCCCTGGTACGGCTCGATGAACGACGGGTGATTGTGCGATTCGATCTTGAAGACGGCGGCCAGGCCGTCGCCGATGTCGACGGCGCCGGCGTTCTCACCGGGCCCCTGGAGCACCCGCCGGCCGGTCGTCGGCAGCTTCCGCAGGTGGACCCGGGAGCTCTTGTAGCTGCAGTGTTCCGACCACATCACCGAGAAGATGCCCAGCTCGGTCAGGGTGGGCTCGCGGCCGAGCATCTCCAGAATGCGCTGGTATTCGCCCCGGGTCAGGCCATGCTGCTGGAGTAAGAGGGGGTCGGGAGTCATTTATCGAGTGGCGGCAACCGCGCCCTGGGTGACCGCCTTCACGACTGATTCGAGGACGACCAGGCCGTCGGCGCTCCCGAGCGGCAGCTCGCACGCGCGCTCGGGGTGCGGCATCAGGCCGACCACGTTGCGACCTTCACTGCAGATGCCGGCTATGTTATTGATGGAGCCGTTCGGGTTGGAGTCGTCCGTCACCGCACCCGCGACGGTCGTATAGCGGAACACCACCTGCCGGTTTCGCTCGAGCTGCTCGAGGACCGCCGGTTCCGCATAGTAGTTCCCCTCGCCGTGCGCGATGGGAATTCTGAGGATCTGGCCCTGGCGGCATGCGAGCGTGAACGGCGTGTCGGTCTGCTCGACCCGCACGTAGACGTGCTCGCACTGGAACTGGACGCTGCGGTTCCGCAGCATCGCGCCGGGCAGCAGCCCTGCCTCGAGCAGCACCTGAAATCCGTTGCAGATGCCGAGCACGGGGCCTCCGGCGGCGGCAAACCGCCGCACCGCCTGCATCACCGGTGAAAAGCGCGCGATCGCGCCGGTGCGCAGATAGTCGCCATGGGCGAAGCCGCCGGGGAGGATCACGGCATCGGCCCCGCCAAGGCTCGTCTCCTTGTGCCAGACGAACGCGGCGTCCTGGCCGAGCACGTGCTTGACGGCATGGTACGCGTCGTGGTCGCAGTTCGATCCGGGAAACACGACAACGGCGAACTTCATCGGCCGGCTCCCGCCGCCGGCGCTCCGGCGGCATCGATCTCGATCCGGTAGCTTTCGATCACCGGATTGGCCAGCAGCTTGTCGGCCGCTTCGGTGGCGATCCGGCGGGCCTCCTCGGGCGTGTTCGCGTCGAGCGTCAGCTCGAAGTACTTGCCCTGCCGCACGTCCGCAACACTCGAATACCCGAGCGTATGCAGCGCTTCGGCCACCGTCGTCCCCTGCGGATCGAACACCGACGGTTTGAGCGTCACAAATACCCGCGCACGCATCACACGGCCACCTCCTGAAAGACGCGATCGAATACGTGATCCACATGCCGGAGCTGCTCGTCGAGGTCGAAGGCCCGCTCGATCTCGGCCGGGGGCAGCGCTGCCGTCACATCCGGGTCGGCGAGCAGGAGCGCCTTGAAGGCACGCGCCTCGTTGAACGACCGCATTGCGCTCCGCTGCACCCACTCGTAGGCCTGCTCGCGCGAGACGCCGCGTCGCGCCAGCTCCAGGAGAATCGTACCGGAGAACACGACGCCGCGCGAGCGCGCGAGGTTCTCCCGCATCCGCTCCGGATAGACGACCATGGCGCTCACGATCCGGGTAAACCGCCGGAGCATGTGGTCGAGCGCGATGAAGCTGTCTGGAAGAATGACCCGTTCGACCGACGAATGCGAGATGTCGCGCTCGTGCCAGAGCGCGTTGTTCTCCAGCGCGGCGCCCGCGTTGGCGCGCACGAGCCGCGCCAGGCCGACGATCTGCTCGCAGCCGACCGGATTCCGCTTGTGCGGCATCGCAGACGACCCCTTCTGCCCCTTGCCGAACGGCTCCTCCACCTCGCCGATCTCGGTCTTCTGGAGCCCGCGAATCTCGAGTGCGTATTTCTCGAGTGTCGAAGCGGTGATCGCCAGCGCCGCGAGCAGCTCCGCGTGCCGATCGCGCTGGATCACCTGCGACGCAACCGGGGCCGGCTCCAGGCCCAGCCGGCTGCAGACGTCCGCTTCAACCGACGGCGGCAGATGCGCAAACGTGCCGACCGCGCCCGAGAGCTTGCCGACCGAGATCACGTCGCGGGCCCGGCCGACCCGGCCGGCGTCGCGCGCCAGTTCCGCATACCAGAGCGCCAGCTTGAGGCCGAACGTCATCGGCTCGGCATGGACGCCGTGCGTGCGTCCGATCATCGGCGTGCGGCGATGCTCCTCGGCACGGGCCCGTACGGCCTGCATCAGCGCGCCGAGCTCACGCAGGATCAGCCCGCAGGCCTCCCGCATTTGCAGCGCCTGGGCCGTATCGATGACGTCCGACGACGTCAGGCCGAAGTGGAGCCAGCGAGCCGAAGGGCCCACATGCTCGGCGACCGCCGTGGTGAAGGCGATGACGTCGTGCTGGGTGACCTGCTCGATTTCTTCGATGCGGCCGATGTCGAACCGGCCGCGCTCGCGGATCTCCTGGGCGGCTTCGGCCGGCACGATCCCCGCGCGGGCCATCGCCTCCGCCGCGGCCACTTCCACCTGCAGCCACGTCTCGTACTTGCGGTGGTCGCTCCAGATGCGACCCATCTCGGGGCCGGTATAGCGGGCGATCATGCGAGCGACAGTTTCTCCGGCGGGAGGCGGAGCCCGTTCGCCGCGCCCAGCACGGTCGCCGCCAGGGCGCCGTCCGCGAACAGGTCCTGCGCCACGCGCCGCACCTCGTCAGCGGTCACGCGTTCGACGCCCGCCAGCGTCTCATCCAGCCCGTACTGGCGATCGAAGTAGATCTCCTGGCGCGCCAGGTGCGACATCCGGCTCGACGTGCTCTCCAGGTTGAGCATCAGGCTCCCCTTGAGATGATCTTTGGCCCGGCGGAGCTCCGTCTCGGGCAGCGCCTCCTCCTTGAGCCGCCGCAGCTCGGCGACGACGACATCGATCAGCTCGTCGACGGCATCGTTGGCGCAGCCGGCGTAGACGGTAATCGATCCGGCGTCGCGATACGCGCTCAGGCCGCTGAACACGGCGTACGCCAGCCCGCGCTTCTCACGGACATTCTGGAAGAGACGGGAGCTCATGGATCCGCCCAGCACCGTGTTGAGGACGTAACTCGTGTACCGGTCCGCGTGATCCTGCTGGTAGCTGCTGGCCCCCAGGCAGACATGGCTCTGCTCCAGCTCCTTGGTCCGGATGAGCACGTGCGGAACGACGCGCGGGCGCTCCTCGACAAGCGGCGCCGTCTCGGCGGGGAGACCCTCGAAAAACTTCATCACCAGGTCGCGCACTGATTCGTGTTCGACATTGCCGACGGCCGCAACAATCAGGTTCGGGGACGCATACGCGTCGCCGAAGTACTCCCGCAGGGCTTCAGCCGTCAGCGCCTCGACGGTTTCCCTGGTTCCCAGGATCGGGCGGCCGAGCGGGTGGTCGCGCCAGAAATGCTCCGTAAACAGCTCGTGCACGAGATCGTCGGGGGTGTCCTCGACCATCTTGATTTCCTCGAGCACCACCTTCTTCTCGCGCTCGAGGTCCCCCGGATCGAACGCGGGCCGCATCACGATGTCCGAAAGGACGTCGACCGCGAGCGGCAGATGCTCGTCGAGCACCTTGATGTAGTAGCTGGCGTACTCCTTGGCCGTGAAGGCATCCATCTGGCCGCCGATGGAGTCGATCGTCTGTGCGATGTCCTCGGCCGTGCGCGTCGCCGTGCCCTTGAACAGCATGTGCTCGACGAAGTGTGCGATGCCGCTCTGCTCGACCGTTTCGTGACGCGAGCCCCGGGCCAGCCACACGCCGATGCTGACCGAACGGACGTGAGGCATCTGCTCCGTCAGAAGGCGGAGCCCGTTGGGAAGCACGTCGCGCACGATCGTCGATGGCGCCATGGATGTTCAGAAAATGGGGCGACCGGGCCGCGTCCGCCAACAGGAACGAGCCTCGCCAGGCTCCCTGCAAACCGTTGACAGACAGGGGATTAGAAGAACATCACCATGATAGCACGAAGCGCGGCGCCATGAACGGCCGAAACACCGGGTGGCGCCCATGCGGCTGGTACAATCAAAGTCTCGCATCTGCTAGCAAATGCGGGACATAGAGATGAGCCCCTCACGCAACGACCTGGCCGAGCTCGAATTGCGCGAGCTCGAGGCCGATCTGGCGGCGCACGGCGTCGAGCCGTTTCACGCGCGGCAGCTCTACCGCTGGGTCTACAAGCGCGGCGTGACCGAGTTCGATCGCATGAGCGATCTGAGCCGCGATCTGCGCGAGATGCTGAAGCGGGAGTTCACGATAGGGACGCCCCGTGTCGTATCGGACGACCGCTCGATCGACGGCACGCGCAAGTTTCTGCTCGAGCTGGCCGACGGGCGTCGCGTCGAGGCGGTGTTCATCCCGGACACCCCGGCGATGACGTTCTGCCTCTCCACGCAGGTCGGCTGTGCGATGTCGTGCGGTTTCTGCCTGACCGGCAGGATGGGGCTCGTCAGGAATCTCACCGCGGGCGAAATTGCCGGGCAGGTGCGCGTGCTCGCTGGCGCAACCGGCCTGCTCGATCTTCCGTTCAACATCGTCCTGATGGGGATGGGAGAGCCACTGCACAATTACGAGCACACGATGAAGGCGCTGCGCGTGCTGCACAGCGAGCACGGCCTGGCGGTGTCGCCGCGCCGCGTGACGCTGTCGACGGTCGGGATCGTGCCCGGACTGGAGCGGCTGGCGCACGAGCCGCTCATGCCCAATCTCGCCATCTCGCTCCACGCCACGCGCGACGAGCAGCGCAGCGAGCTCGTGCCCCCGAACCGGAAGTATCCGCTCGCGGCGATTCTCGACGCCTGCCGGCGGTTTCCGCTCAAGAAGCGCAGCCGCATCACGTTCGAGTACGTGTTGCTCTCGGGCGTGAACGACACGCCGGAAGACGCCCGCCGGCTGGTTCGATTGCTGGCCGGGATCAAGTCAAAGGTGAATCTGATCCCCCTCAATCCCGCGCCCGGCATTCCGTACGAGCGGCCCTCGGACGAGCGGGTCGATCGGTTCGCGCAGATACTGGCCGACGGCCATCTCACGGTGTCGGTCCGCAAGAGCCGGGGCCGCGATATCCGGGCGGCCTGCGGCCAGCTGATTGTCGAAGGCGGGTCGAAGAAGTCGGCCGCGCAGCAGATGGCCTTGCTCATGCGGTAGGCGGGTCTCAAGACCCGCCTCTACGACGACACCTGTAGACCTCCGCGACGACCCCTGCAGACCTCTACGACGACCCCTGCAGACGTAGAGGCGGAGCTTCAGGTCCGCCTCTTGTTTCAAGCCACGAGCTCACCTCTAAGCTGCTCGAGCACGCGGACCACCACCCACTCGTTCCGCGCCCGTCCGGGCGGGATCCGCAGTTTCAGGTAGTTCGACGTCACCACCGACGTCCCATCGTCCACCGTCAGCGCGCGCATCACGCGGCCGGTCTGCGCCCGGCGAAACCGCTCGGCCATGGCGGCGCCGATTGCGCGAACCTGACCTGCCCGCTCGCGGATCATCCTTCCGTCGACCTTCGGCCGCAGACGCGACGCGGCCGTTCCAGGACGATCGGAGTAGGGAAAGACGTGCAGGTAGGTCAGCGGGAGGCGCTCGAGGACGGCTCGCATCTCCTCGAAGTGCTCCGGCGACTCGCCCGGAAATCCAACGATCACATCCGAGCCGATCGAGGCGTCCGGCAGGGCGACCCTGATCCGATCGATGAGCGCCTCGTAGAACGCAACGGTGTACGGCCGCCGCATGGACCGCAGCACCGCATCCGACCCGTGCTGCAATGGAAGGTGGAAGTGCGGCGCCAGCCGCGGTGACGAGGCTGCGAGATCGACCAGCTCCTGCGTGCAATCCATCGGCTCCAGCGAGCTGATCCGAAACAGCACATCGTCGGGCCCCGCGGCGAGAGCACGGATCAGGGACGCCAGGGAGGAACCGTCTCCCAGATCGCGCCCGTACGATCCGAGGTGGACTCCGGTGATCGCGAGCTCCTTGTACCCTGCAGCGGTTGCACGATGCACGTCCCCGAGCACGGCGTCGAGACAACGCGAGCGGCTGGCCCCGCGCGTGCTCGGGATGATGCAGTAGCTGCACCGCTCGTCGCAGCCGGTCTGCACGCGCAGGGTGAGCGCCGTGCGGCCGGCGACCCCGGGCTCGAGCGTGCTTCCACAGGGGCCCGCGCCGTTCCCGAAGCGTTCCGCCGAGGTCAGCCCGATGTCGGCGGCCACAGCCTCAACCAGCGCCTCTTTCTCCATGTTTGGCACGACCCGGAGCACGTTTGGCAGACCCGCGATCTCGTCGAGCCGGCGGGTCGCGTAGCATCCGGTGACGATGAGCCGGGCGGCCGGGTTGGCGCGTGCGATACGCCGAATCGTCTGGCGCGCCGCCTGCTCGGCGCTCGCGGTGACGGCGCAGGTGTTCACCACCACCACGTCAGCCTGCTCGGGGGCTGCGGCCTGGCTGCCGCGGGCGCGGAGCGCATCTTCAATGCCGAAGGAATCGGCCTGATTCACACGGCACCCGAACGTCACGATGGCGTGTCTCACGGCCGGAGCGCCTTCTGCCCGATGTCCCGGCGATACTGCATGCCCTCGAAGCTGATGCGCGACGCCGCCTGATAGGCGACGTCGATGGCATCGCCATACGTCCGCCCTCGACCCACCACGGTCAGCACGAGGCCGCCCGCCGTCACCAGGGCGCCGTCGCGGCGCCTGGTGCCGGCATGGAAGACCAGCGCGCCAGGCACGCCGGCGGCATCGTCAATGCCGGAGATGGCCTGTCCGCTCTGCGGCGTCTCGGGATAGCCGGCGGCCGCCAGCACGACGCCCACGTGCGGCTCGGCGCGACACCGCGCCGGCCGCGACGGAAGTCGGCCGCCGGCCGCGGCCTGCAGGACGACCGACAGCTCCTCATCGAGCCCCGGCAGAAGCACCTGCGCCTCCGGATCGCCGAGACGGACGTTGAACTCCACGACCTGTGGGCCGTCGGCGGTGAGCATCAGGCCGACGTACAGAAATCCCCGGTACGGACATCCTTCCTGCATCATTCCGTTCAGCACCGGTCGCACGATCTCATCGAGCACCCGCCGCTCGACCTCCGGCGTCATCAGCCGGCTCGGCGCGAATGCCCCCATCCCGCCCGTGTTCGGGCCGCGATCGCCGTCGAAGACCCGCTTGTGGTCCTGTGCGGAGGAGAGCGGCATGACGGCCGCGCCGTCGGCCAGCACGAAGTAGGATGCCTCCTCGCCGACAAGGAACTGCTCCAGCACCAGCCGGTCGCCCGCCCGGGCAAACCGGCGTTCCACCATCGCCAGGCGGACCGTTTCTTCGGCTGTCGGGCGATCCTCCGCGATGACGACCCCCTTGCCTGCCGCGAGTCCATCCGCCTTCAGCACGAGCGGGTAGCCCAGCCGGCCGGCCGCGATCACCCTGCCCGCATCCTGCGCGGAGTCGCAGACTTCAAACGCGGCGGTCGGGACGCCGTGCCGGCGCATGAAGTCTTTCGCGAACGCCTTGCTCGTCTCCAGGGACGCAGCCGCCCGGGTAGGGCCCAGGATGGCCCGGCCTTCGGCCGTAAAGGCGTCGACAACGCCGAGGCTGAGGGGCAGCTCGGGGCCGACCACCGTCAGGTCCACGGCCTCGCGCCGAGCCGCCTCGAGCAGCGACGCAGGGTCACCGGGGTCGCCCGGAACGCACTGCGCGAGCTCGCCGATCCCCGGGTTGCCGGGAGCGCACAGCACCTGCGCGACGGAGCGCTCGCCGGCAAGCTTCCAGACCAGCGCGTGCTCACGGGCGCCGCTGCCAATCACGAGGATTCTCATCGAAAGGAAGGTAATTGCCGGCCGGACAACAGGTTGGGGGAACCCGACTATTTCGTTGACGTGGGGGCGTCTTGCGCCTAGAATCCGCGCCTGCCCATGATAGCCTAGCATATTCGTCACTTTTCAACGGGCTATCACAGGTAGTCCGCGGGTCGATAAGGGGGGTGTTTTACAGCGTGGCGGAAGTCAAGCTCCAGGACGGCGAATCAATCGAGAGCGCCCTCCGGCGTTTCAAGCGAAAGGTGCAGCAGGAAGACATCATCAAGGACATCAAGAAGCACTCCTTTTATCTGAAGCCCGGTGACAAGCGGCGCGCCAAACAGGCGCTGGCGCGAAAGCGGAATCGCAAGAAGCTCCGACGCGAGGCAGAATAGGGCGCGCCGGCGTAATCGACGAGCACGAGGTGGCGACCGATGGAGTTCCAAGACAAGACTCTGAGGTGCGTGGATTGCAGCGCGGAATTCATCTGGACGGCCGGCGAGCAGCTGTTCTTCGCTGACAAGCAGTTCAAGAACGAGCCGAAGCGGTGTAAGAACTGCAAGGCCAAGCGTGCTACGCGGATGGCCACCGCGTCGGCGCCGCGCGAGCGCGTCGAGACCCATACCACCTGCTCGGCCTGCGGCAAGGAGACGACGGTACCCTTCCGACCAACACAGGGGCGCCCCGTTTTCTGCAAAGAGTGCTTCCAGCAGCGGAAGTTCGCTGGCGCCGGCGGCGTCTGACGCGCCGCCGCGCGCGATTACTTCGGAGACATACGGTTTTGAGGGCCAGGCTCCGGTCTGGCCCTTCTTTTTCCAGCCCTTTGAAGGAGCGCTATGGAAATCGTGGAACGGTCGGCGGGTGACATCACCATCCTGGATGTGACAGGGCGGATGACGCTCGGCGAAGGCGACGAAGCACTGAGAGACAAAGTCAACAGCCTGGTGTCCCAGGGCAAGAAAAAGCTGATCCTCAACCTCGCCGCGGTGGCGTACATCGACAGCGCCGGGCTCGGCGAGATCGTGCGGACCTACACGACGGTGAGCCGGCAGGGCGGCAGCCTGAAGCTGCTGGGGCTCACCAAGCGCATCACGGATCTATTGTCGATTACGAAGCTGTTGACGGTCTTCGAGACCTACGACGACGAAGCCGACGCGGTTCGCAGCTTCTCCACGGCGGCGAGAGCCTGACCGGTCGGTGATCGTCCAGCCAGGCCGCGAGACCGCGCACTCCACGCTTCAGGTCCTCGCCGCGTCGCTTCGTCCCGAGCAGTGGACGAAGAACCTCCTGGTGTTTGCCGGCCTGCTCTTCGGCGGACGTCTGCTCGAGCCGTCTGCGGGGCTCGGCGCGCTGGCGACGTTCGGCATCTTCTGCGCGCTCTCCGGCGGCATGTACCTGGCCAATGACATCTGGGACCGCGACGCCGACCGGCGGCATCCGCTGAAGCAGTCGCGGCCGGTCGCGTCGGGCGCCCTCCCTGTCACGAGCGCGGCCGCGGCCGCCGCCGCGCTCGTCTGCGGCGGGGTCGCAGCGGCGTGGCTGATTTCCGTCGAGCTGGCCGCGGTCGCCGCCGCGTTCGTGCTGCTCCTCCTGCTCTACACGGTCACGTTCAAACACGTTGTGATCATCGACGTGCTGACCATCGCCGGAGGGTTTGTGCTGCGCGCGGTCGCCGGGGCGGTGGCCGTCGCGGTGCCGATCCGGCCATGGCTCCTGGTGTGTACGGTCCTGCTGGCGCTGTTCCTGGCGTTCAGCAAGCGCCGCCACGAGCTGGTCCTCCTGGGCGACGATGCCTCGCGCCACCGGCCGATCCTCGGCGAGTACAGCCCGTACCTGCTGGACCAGATGATCGCGGTGGTGACCACTTCAACGGTCATCGCCTACACGGTGTTCGCGACGAGCCGCGAAACGGCCGAGCGGCTCGGGACCGCCCGCCTCTGGATGACCCTTCCGTTTGTGCTCTACGGGATCTTCCGATATCTCTATCTGGTGCACCAGAGACACGGCGGCGGAAGCCCTGCGGCCATGCTGCTGGCCGACCGGTCGCTGCTCGTCTGCGTCGCGCTCTGGGCCGCAGCGGTCATGCTTCTGATGTACTCCCCCCTGGGCAGGTGATCGGATGCCGGTTGTCATTGATGCTCCCGCGACCCCCGAGACGCCTTCGCGCCGCCGCACTGCGCGCGTCGCCGTCGTGCGCACCCGCCCGGAGACCGTCATCGAAGACTATGCGCGTGTCATGGACCTGGCGGGCTACCAGGCCGTCCTCAGCCGCGACCGGGACACGCTCCTCAAGCTGAATCTGTCCTGGACCAAGTACTTCCCGGCCTGCTCGTCCCAGCCGTGGCAGGTGGACGGGGTCGTCACCAAGATGCTCGGCGACGGTTTCGCCCCGTCGCGGCTGCTCCCCGTGGAGAACAAGACCGTCGTGACCGAGCCGCGCGAGGGGTGCCGGAACAACCGGTGGGAATCGGTGCTGGCGCGCCGCGGCCTCACGTATACGCCGCTGACGGACGTGGAGTGGCAGGTCTATCGATTCAGCAGTCCGCTGCTCAAGCTCAACGCGATCTTCCCCGAGGGCATCCAGATTCCGGCGATCTATCCTGGCAGGCAGATCGTCCACCTGCCCACCGTGAAAACGCACGGCCACGCGGTCATGACCGGCTCGGTGAAGAACTCGTTCGGCGGGCTGCTGCGGGAGGTCCGGCACTACGCGCACAAGTACATGCACGAGGTGCTGGTCGACCTCCTGTATATGCAGCGCGAGCTGCACCCCGCCGTCTTCACCGTGATGGACGGGACGGTAGCCGGCGACGGCGCCGGCCCGAGAACTATGATTCCAGTCGTGAAGAACCTCATTCTGGCTGCGGAGGATTCGATCGCGATCGACGCGATTGCGGCGCGGCTGATGGGATTCGACCCGCTCTCGATTCCATTCCTGCGGATGGCGCACGAGCGCGGCCTCGGGGTCGCCGACCCGCGCGACATCGAGCTGGTGGGCGACGACGTCTCGCGCGAGAACTTCGGGTTCCGCACGAAGCGGTCGCTCGTCATCTGGGGCGACCAGATGATCCGCCGCGGCTTCCTGCGGCCGCTCGAACGCATCCTGCTGCACTCTCCGCTGATGGTGTGGGCGCCATTCGCGTCGAATGTGTACCACGACTGGTTCTGGTACCCGACCGTCGGCCGCTCACGGATTCGGACGTTCATGCGCACCGACTGGGGAGCGCTCTTCAGGAGATACTAGGCACTTGGATCAGAATCAGGACCGCCGGCGCGGACACTTCCATCGAGGCCGGCGCGGGCCGGACCGGCGCGGCCCCGACCGCCGTCTGCCGCCGCCGCCCCCCGCGCAGCCGCAGGGGCGCGATCACGTGGACGTCGAGCAGATCATGCGCGAGATTCGGGCGCGGATCGCTCAGCGCCAGGGCATCGACCTCTCGAACCAGCAGATTCAGGATCTGGCCGCGCGAAAGCTCGAGTCGATCCTGGATCCGCGTGCCATGAAGCCGTCGCTGCTCGACGGGCTCCGCCGCTCTCTGGGGACGGCCTCTCCCGCGTCCCCTCCGCGCCCGCCCAGCGAGCCGGTCTATACCTTCGAGGACACGACGATCTACGACTCGCACCGGGGAATGCTGCGGTTCATCCGGAAGCTGCTCAACCCGCTGCTGAAGCTGTTCTTCAACCCCAATCCGCTGATCCGCGCGCTGCACCTCCAGGCACGCCTGAATGTCGAGGCTGCCGAGCGCGAAGCCGAGCGGGAGCGGCGGCAGACGGAGTGGAACGCGCTCCATTACGAGATCGTGCAGCGGATGGTGACGGAGGTCTCGCGCGTGAGCCTGGAGGTCCAGTCGCTGTCCCAGCAGCTCGAATCGCTCAGCACGAAGGTCGATTTCTCCGACCGGCGGGTCCGAAGCATCGAAGCGGCCGCGGTGACCGCCCGGCCCCTGGCGCGCCAGCCGGAGGTGGCCGCCGTGGTCCCGGCCGAGGCCGCACCGGCCGGGGACGCCGGTGGGGAAGGCGCGGGGCCGGAGAGCGCGCAGCGGCGACGGCGCCGGCGGCGAGGCCGGCGTAGCCCTGGCGTGACGGGAGAAGCGGCCCAGGCCGGTTCGGGCTATACGCCTGACAGCGGCGAGCCTGACGCGGCTCCCGAACCCGGGGCGACCGGGCCGGAGGGAGGAGCCGGCTCCTCCGATGTCCCGCCCGACGAGCCGCCGATGCCGGCGGCGGCTCCGGCCGCTGACCTCGCCATCCAGACCTGGAGCAGCGAAGCGGCGCCCGGAGAGCCGGTCGCTCCGGCCGGCGAGCCGGCTCCGCCGGCGCCACAGCACGACACAGGCAGCGACGACCCGAACACGACATGAAGGTGGGCCTTGTGGTGCAGCGATATGGCGCCGACATCAGCGGCGGCGCCGAACTGCACGCTCGCTACCTGGCCGAGCGGCTGGGCCCGCATCTCGAGGTACGCGTGCTCACGACATGCGCCCGCGATCATCTGACCTGGCGCAACGAGTTCCCCGCCGGCACGGAGGACGTCAACGGCATTCCGGTGGAACGGTTCCCCGTCGCCCGGGAACGCGATCTCCACGACTTCGGTGTACGGTCGCGCCGTGTGTTCACGCGGCTGCACACGCTGCAGGAGGAGCTGGACTGGCTGAGGAGTGAAGGACCCGTCAGCCCGGCACTCATCACACGGCTGCGCCGGTCGGGCCGTGAGTTCGACTTCGTCCTGCTCTTCAGCATCCGCTACCACCAGGCGTACTACGGCGCGCGCGCCCTCGCGCCGCGCGCCATTCTCGTTCCAACCGCCGAGCGCGAGCCGGCGCTCGGCCTGGCCATCTTTCAGCCGATCTTCCGCGGCGTCCGCGGAATCATGTACAACTCGATCGAGGAGCGCGCCGCGATCCAGGCGGTCGCCCGCAACGGCCACGTGCCCGGCGTGGTCGTCGGCATCGGCTCCGAGATTCCCGCCGACGTCGACGCCGGCCGGGCGCGGCAGAAGTTCGAGCTGCGGGATCCGTTCCTCGTGTACGTCGGACGGATCGACGCGAACAAGGGCTGCCACGAGCTGTTCGACTTCTTCGCCCGGTATCTGGACACCACGCGCCGCACGGTCGATCTGGTGCTCGTCGGCAAAGCCGACGTGCCGATCCCGGCTCATCCCCGTATCCGTCATCTCGGATTCGTGAGCGACCGGGACAAATTCGACGTGATTGCCGCCGCTGCCGCGCTCGTCATGCCGTCCTACTACGAGAGCCTGTCGATGGCGGCGCTGGAGGCCTGGGCGCTCGGCCGGCCGGTCATTGCCAACGCGCGCTGCGACGTGCTCGCCGGGCAGTCGCAGCGAAGCCGCGGCGGCCTGTGCTACAGCGGGATCGGCGAGTTCGAAACGGTCCTCGACCGCCTGCTCGCCGACGGCGCGCTCGGCGAGCGCCTGGGCGCGCACGGCCGCGCGTACTATGTCCGGCACTACAGCTGGCCGGTGATCGTGCGCAAGTACCGCGATCTGCTCGATCGCCTGTCGCGAGAGCCGGCGGCCTACGAGATGGAGCCGCTGCCGGGCTGGCTGGCCCGGCGCCGTCCGACCGTACCGCCCGCGCTGGACGTGGTCGCGGCGCTTCCCGCAGGCGCCGCCGCACACGCAGACGACGAGGATCACGCGGTGCACGACGGCGGCCTGCCGGTCGGCGCGGAGGCCCGCACATGAACCTGGCGTTCGTCACCCCGCGCTACGGCGCCGAAATCACGACAGGCGCCGAGCACGTCTGCCGGCTGCTGGCCGAGCAGGCCAGCACGCGGCACCACATCGACGTGCTCACCACGTGCGCGCGCGATCCGCTCAGCTGGCACAACGAATATCCCGAAGGCGCCGATCGGGTCCGCGGCGTACTGGTGCGCCGGTTCGCCGTCAACCAGCCGCACGACCCTGCGGCGTTCCGGCAGCTGTCAGCGCGACTGCGCGGAGCGCCCCAGGGCCGGGCCGACGAGCAGGAATGGGTCAGGAGCCTCGGGCCGACATCGCCGGCGCTCGTCGAATTCCTCCGGCGCCAGCACCGCTCGTATGACGCGGTCGTCTTCTTCTCGCTGTTCCACGCGACCACCGTCTCGGGCATCGCGGCCGTGCCCGATCGCAGCGTTCTCTTTCCGTATCTTCGGCTCGATCCGGCGCTCCGGTACGGCCTCTGGGCCGACGTGTTCGCGTCGGCGCGCGGGGTCGGCTATGTCTCGTCGTCCGAGCGCACGCTCGCGCGAGACTTTCTTGGCGTCACGCCCGCGGCAGAGGAGATCGTCGGCATTGGCGTGGAGACACCGGCGCAGCAGGCCTATCCGCGCCACCAGCAGGATCCGGAAGACGCCGTCGCGGAGCCGGACGAGGCCGAGAGCGGCGACGAGGAGCAGGCCGAGGCGCCGCGTGGATACCTCGAGGGGCGAGGGGTGCTGTTTCGCCGGCGCCACCGGCTGTACGGCCCGTTTGCGCTGTACGGAGGGCGGATCACCCCCGACAACGGCTCGATCGAGATGCTGGAGTACTTCGACCGCTACACATCCGCCGACGGCGACACCGCGCTCGTGCTGATGGGCATCAAGATGATGAACGTGCCCGAACAGCGCCACGTGCGGCTGGCGGGCGTGCTGCCCGGCTGCGAGCGGCTGATGGCGTACGAAGCGGCGGATGTCGCCGTGGCGCCGGAGCCCGACGATCTGCTGGCCACAACCGTGCTCGAGAATTTTGCCGTCGGCACGCCGGTGCTGGCCGCGGTCCGCAACGGAGCGGCGGTCGAGCACTGCCGGCGCGCGAACGCCGGTCTCTACTACGCCAACGGCGCCGAGTTCGTGGAGGCGCTCACCGCACTGATGACGAAGAGCCGCCTGCGGGCGCAGCTCGGCGAGAACGGCCGGCGGTACGTCAGCCAGCACTACCGCTGGGACGCCGTGCTGGGCCGCTTCGAGCGGCTCATGATGCGCGTCAGGCGGACCTAAGGGAGTTCGGTGGCGGCGGCGCCGTGACGGGCGCGCGTCGATGAACGGAGATCGTCGGCGACGTCCTCGGGCGATCCGTTCCTCTTCTTCCGCGGCCCGATCTCGTGCCGCTTGATCATCTCGTTGAGCGTGGTCGGCTTGATGCGAAGCAGCTCGGCCGCCTTCTTCTGCACGCCGCCCGCCGCCTCGAGCGTCGATTCGATGAGCCGCTTCTCGACGCTCGTAATGACGTCCTTGAACGAGATGCCCTCGGCCGGGACCACGAAGCGCGGCATATGGAATCCGGGCGACGAGCGGACGTGCTCCGGAATGAGGTCTGCGCCCAGGCGCGATCCCGACGTCAGGACGACCGCCCGCTCGATGACGTTCTCCAGCTCCCGCACGTTGCCGGGCCAGTCGTAGTCCATCAGCAGGTCGAGCGACTCGGGCGTCAGCTCGAGGCCGGCCTTGTCGTTCTCGCGGCTGTATTTCTCGAGAAAGTGCTGCGCCAGCACCGGAATGTCCTCCTTTCGCTCGCGGAGCGGCGGCAGGGCAATGTTGATCACGTTGAGCCGGTAGAACAGGTCCTCGCGGAACTCGCCGTCGGCCACCATCTGGCGCAGGTCGCCGTTGGTGGCGGCGATGATCCGGACGTCGACCCGGATCGTCTCCATGCCGCCGAGCCGCATGAACTCGCGCTCCTGGATCACCCGCAGCAGCTTGGCCTGGGTCTCGAGCGGAATGTTGCCGATCTCGTCGAAGAAGATGCTGCCCTTGTCGGCCAGATCGCAGAGCCCCTTCTTGGGCAGCACGGCGCCGGTGAAGGCGCCCCTGACATGGCCGAACAGCGTCGACTCGAGCAGGTCGGGCGGGAGATTGCCCGAATTGACGGTGACGAACGCCCGGTCGGCGCGCGACGAGTGCGCATGGATGGCGCGCGCCACCAGCTCCTTGCCGGTGCCGCTTTCGCCGCTGATCAGGATCGTGGACCGGCTCGGCGCCGCCTGGACGATGAGGTTGAAGATCTGCTTCATGCGGGGGCTGCGGCCGATGATGCCGGCGAAGGTCTGGTGCTGCGCCTGCAGCGTCTGCCGCAGCGCGCTGTTCTCCGCCTTCAGCTGCCGGCGCTCCACCGCATTGCCGACCACCACCAGCACCTCGTCGTTCTTGAACGGCTTCGTGATGTAGTCGAACGCGCCGCGCTTCATCGCCGAGATCGCCGTCTCCACCGAGGCGAAGGCCGTGATCATCAGGACCGGCAGATCCTCGTCGATCTTCCGCAGCTCCTCGAGCGTCGTGATGCCGTCGACGCCCGGCATCATGACATCGACGACCGCCGCGTCGAACGGCTCGGTGCGGGCCAGCTCCAGCCCCTCCATCGCCGAGCCGGCGACCCGCACGTGGTACCCCTCGCGCGTGAGGAGCGCCTCCAGGATCTCGCGCATGATCTCTTCGTCGTCGATGACCAGGATGGAGGCATTGCGGCGCATGAAGACTCCCTGCTATGAACGTGCGGCCCGGGACACGGGCGTGGCCCGCCCGCGTTCATCCGCGGGGGCGAGCGGAAATACGAGGAGGAAGCGGGTGCCCTGTCCGACGCCGCTCTCGCACTCGATCGTCCCCTGGTGCTCGCGAACGATCCCGTACGTAATGGAGAGACCGAGCCCGGTGCCCTGACCGGTCGACTTGGTCGTGAAGAAGGGATCGTAGATGCGGGCCAGGTACTCGCTGGGGATTCCGGAGCCGGTATCGGCCACCTTCGCGGTCGCCGAGCCCTCCGTCACGCCGGTCGAGACCGAGACCCAGCCGCCTCTGGGCAGCGCGTCCTTCGCATTGAGGAACAGGTTGAGAAACACCTGCTGCAGTTTCTGCTCGACGCCGAGGACGAGAACCGGCGCTGCGTGAAGCTCCCGGCGCACCCGGACGTGGTGCAGCTCGAACTGATGCTCGAGCAGCGACAGCACGTCGGCAATGACCGCATTGAGATCGACCGGCGTCATCTCCGACGCGAGCGCCGAGGCCGGCCGCGAGAGGTTCAGCAGCCCGTTGACGATCTTGGCCGCCCGGAAGGTCTGGCGCTCGATCTTCTCCAGCAGACGGGTCCGAGCGTCCTGCGGATCGGCGCCTTCGAGCAGCATCTGCGTGAAGCTCGAGATGCCGGTGAGCGGCGTGTTCACCTCGTGGGCGACGCCGGCCGCCAGCAACCCGATCGAGGCCATCCTCTCGGAGATCTGGAGCTGCTCCTCGAGCTCGACCCGCTGGGTCGTGTCTTCCAGGATCACGATCGTCCCGACAATCGGCGCCGTCTCGCCCGACGCCCGCAGCGGCACCACCGCGACGTTGACGATCATGGTCCGGCCCGCGGTCTGGCCGCGGCCGTGAAGCCGAAGCCGGGAGAGCGTCGCGCCTGCCGGCGTATCGCGGCGAGCCGCGCGGATCGCCTCCACGAGAGGGCCGTCGAACACTGAATCGAGCGTCCTCCCGATGGCATCGCCGCGCGAAACGCCGCACAGCCCCTCCATCGCGCGATTCCACCGGAGAATGCGGTCCTCGAGGTCCATCACGAGCAGACCGTCGTCGAGCGACTCGAGGACGTTCTCGTTGAACGTGCGGAGCCGATCCAGCTCGAGCGCCTTGTCCTGCAGCTGGCGGTAGAGGCGGGCGTTCTCGAGGGCCGTCGCGATCTGGCCGGCGACGGCGGCCAGCAGGCCCGTGTCCTCGCTGTTCAGCGGCTCTCCGGCCTGCTTGCGCCCGAGCGCCAGCACGGCAATCGTGCCTTCGTTCGACACGCACGGGATGAAGTTCGACAGCCCGGCGCCGCGCCAGGCGTCCACGTCGTCCACCGAGAAGCGGCTCGCCGCGATGGGATCGTCCAGCGCCACACTGTCGCCGGCGGCGAGTGCCGCGCCCATCTCGGACGCGCGCGGAAGGGCGGGGGGCGTCCCCCCGTCGAACCCCGTGGCGCAAATCGGCGTGAACACCGGCGTCGCTTCGTCCGCGATCATCAGCGCCATCCGCTCGACGAGCAGCGTCTCCATGACGCGCGAGACCAGCCGCTCGGCGAGCCGGTTCAGGTCGAGATCGCTGTTGAGATCGCGCGCGAACGCCACGAGCGCCCGCCGATAGTCGTAGCGGTCGCGATAGAACGCGCGGTAGAGGCCCTCCTGCACCGCCTGCTTCAGCGCCGGAGCCAGCAGCAGCGCGATCGCCGTGACCACCGCGGCGAGCACCCAGTTGTAGCCGGTGTCGCCGGTGGAGAACATGCGCTCGAATCCGTACAGCAGCACGACGTACAGCACGACGACCGCCGAAAGCGCCACGCCGTACACGAGGCCCCGTTTGACGATGACCTCGACGTCCATCAGGCGGTAGCGAACGATGGCCGACGCATAGGCGAGCGGGACGAGGCTCAGCGGAATCGCGGACAGCTGCATCGGCAGCGACGGCTCGACGCCCGCGGCCCAGGGGATCGCATAGCCCAGCGCGAACGGCGTCATCCCCAGCGCCGTGCCCCACGCGATCCACCGGAGCTGCCGGCGGGCCGTGATCGTCTGCACCTGATGCAGCGCCTGCGTCAGCGCAATGAGGCCGGCGACGAAACAGGCGACCAGATAGACGTACTCGAGCCGATCGAGCGCCGCGACCACACGCACCAGAAACGAGGGGCTCGCGCCGCTCCGGAGCAGCGCCCCGATCCGGGCGAGCCCCAGCAGGACGGCGGGCGCGTAAATCGCCGTCAGCACGGCGGGGCCGGCACGCCCCGAGAGCCAGTTGCGGCTCCGCTCCGGGAAGGCGAGGGCAAAGTGCAGGAACAGCCCGGGCAGCGTCAGGATGGCGGCGACGTCGCCCCAGTAGAAGATCCAGTCGAGTCGATCGAGGCGGCCGCTGAACGAAAAGGTGAAGAGGCCGAAGAACGCGACCGACAGCCAGAAGAAGTGGAGCGTGGCGGCGTCGGACGGCCGCAGGATCCGCACGGCGCCGCCCACGAGCAGCGTGAAGATGCCGATGGCGGCGAGCACGAAGTAGAAGGGCCGGACGCCGTTTGGAATCGGCGCCACCTCGAGCTCCAGAATCGCGCGCGCGCCGAGCCGCAGCACGGTGTAGCGGACCGACGCGCCCGACGAGGCCGCGTGCAGCGCCTCGACCACGTCGGCAACCGTCTCCACCGGGCGGTCGTCAATCGCCAGCAGCACGTCGCCGCGCTCGACTCCCACCCGGGCCGCCGGCGTGTCGGCGGCGACATCCGCGGCCACCACACCCTCGGGACGCAGCACCCAGAGAACGCCATCCTCGACCTCGTTGAACGACGCACGCGCGACGATATTGGCCACGCCGAGGCATAGCAGGACGCCGACGACGACCACCGGCAGCCCCGGCGCGCCCCAGCGACCCCACGCGTTCGATCCAACCTTCAGGAGCATCCGTTCAACCAAATGGATTGCCGAAAAGCGAAAAAATTTTCGGGGGCTCGACTAGAACCGGACCGTCACGCCGCCAACCACCCGCTTCGGGGGGCGGACGACCAGCAGCTCGTCATACACGGACGCGTCGAGCATCTCGTCGCGAAACAGGTTCCGCACCGCGACCACGGCTTCCCACGTCGCGCCGCCCATGTCCACAAACGGCAGCGCCTGCGTCAGCTGAATGTCGAAGCGCGCGCCGCTGCCCGGGGCGCCGTCGGGCGTCTCGCCAAGCTGCGAGTTGATCTTGTAGAGCACGAAGACCCGTGTCGCCGTCCAGGGAATTGCGCTGTCGACCGACGCCGTCACATCGTGGAACCGCTCGCGACGATCGCCGGGCAACGTGACATTCAGCGCCGTCAACACACCTCGATCGGGCGACGGGCGAAGCCACGCCGACTCAACATTCGTGTAGTCGACCGACGCGCGCAGCCGCGCCGTCAGCGGGCGGCTGAGGCTGACGTTCCATCCGCGCGCCTCGAAATCGCCCGCGGAGGCCACGTAGTAATGCCCGCGGCCGGCCGGCCCCGCCCCGGGGGGCGCAGCGCCGAACACGGTGACGAGCTGATCGGTCACCTGCTGGCGAAACGCGCGCGCGCCGAGAACGAAAAGACCCACCCACTCGCGCTCGGCCGCCACTTCGACGTGGTCGAGACGCTCGGGAACGAAGCCGGACGAGGAGGAGATCGTCGAGAAGGTGCGCTCCGGGGGGAGCCAGAGGCCGCTCGACGGCGGCAGGAACTCTTCGGCGCCCGGGGCGGTCGACCGGTGCGACACCGAGGCGCGCACCCGGAACGCCTCATCGGCCGTCGGCGTGAGCGTCACGCCGGCGCGCGGGTTGAAATGGTCCGGAGCCGCCAGGTAATCGTAGCGGGCGTACTCGGCGCCGTACCCGATCGTCACGCGGGGCCCGATCGTCCATTCGTCAGCCGCATGCACCGAGCCGACGGTCCGTCCTCCGTCGAACAGCGCCGCCCGCGCATCGGCCACGTCGCGCAGCAGCCGCTGTGTCCCATACGACAGGCCCGTTTCCCAGCGGTGCGTTCCAGGATCGGCGCGATAGGAGCCGGCGACAATCCACGACGACAGGTCACCCTGCGTCACGGCGCCCCGCATGGTCCAGTGGCCGCCGGCGGCTGGTGCTTCCAGCGAGACAAAGGCGGCACCTCGAGGCGGCCACGACTGCGGCGAGAGCAGATCCTCCGGGCGGTCGAACGAGGTGCTGGTCAGCAGATCGACGTGGCCGTCCCAGGGCACGCCGGCGAAGAGCGCCGACGCCAGGCGCGCCGACTCGCCGACAGCCCGGCCGACACCGGCCAGTGAGTCTCCGAGGAACCAATCGCCGCCCAACCGCTCGATGGCGCCCGGACCGGCATCTTTGAGCACGCCGCGCTTCAGGTGACGAAGCCGCCACGCGACTTCGCCGTGATCGTGGGTGCCGTCATCGCCGTCCGGCACAGCGGGGGGCATCCCCGCGGCGCCGATACCGGCCGCGAGCACCGGCAGAGCCTCGGCCTCGGCCGGATGCCGCGTCAACGCGATCGAGTCGACCGTCAGCGACGCGCGATCGACCTGAATCAGGCGCGCGGCGGGCGGGACGTAGCCGGGCAGGTGCGCCCTGACCAGGTACGGACCGTACGGGAGCCGGCGGAACGCGAAGTGCCCGTCCGGATCGGACACCGCCAGAACCCTGGTCGCGCCAACGGCCGACACCACGGCACCCGCAAGCGGCTCACCACGCTCGTCGAGGACGATGCCGTACAGATTGGCTTCAGGATACGCGGCGGCCGCCGACCGCGGTGCCGCCGCCATTGGTCGCGCCCGCCCGAGCCCCTGGGCCGACGCGGGCGCCGCCGCAGCCGCCACACACATCACCGCAGCAACTGCGTGGCGGGCGATGGCGTGGCACATGCGGCGGCCTCTCAGCTGGCGATCACGATTCGACGGTAAAGGTGGCGTTGTCCGTGAGCTTCTTGCCCGAGAGCTTGTCGAGAATGACGAACTCCACGCGATACTCGCCGGGCTGGAAGGACTTCAACGGCACCCCGAGGAAGCCGAGCACCTGATGTCCGGCGTTCACGTTGAAGCCAGGCGGCAGCGTCGAGGCGTTGATCACCTGCGGGGCGGTCTTGTTGAAGAACTTTTCGCCTTCGGCTGTCTTCTGGTGGAAGTTGTACTCGATCTGCACGTCCGGCACGCCGTTGTTGTGCTGGACGCCGTACACCCAGAAGAGGAGCTGCAGCTCGCCGCTCGTCTTGAACTTCCCGTCGGCCGCGGGCTCGATCTTCAGCGTGCCGCCGATGGTGTACGGGTTCGCGCGCTGCTCTTCCGGAGTGAGCGGCGCCTGGAGCGGCTCCACGTTGGCCGCGAGGATCGGGCTGCTCACCGTGAGCTCGGCCCCGTTGTAATCGGGCACCGTGATCGCGTGGCGCAGCATGCCGGTCTTGGCAGGCGGCTGATTGCGCTGCGGCTGCAGCGGCGCCTTCTCCTTGACCGCGATCACCAGGTCGTACTCGCCCGGCTTCAGCATGAGCGCCCGCGACACCTTGCCGTCGGCCGGCACGTCCAGGAACTGGACGTCGTCCCACGGATAGGTGACGTTTTCCGGCTTGCTGGTGTTCCGGCCGCGGTCCCGGTTGTTGCCCTCCTGAGGCGCCGGGGCCGGGGCCGCGGCGTTCTTGGCAATCGCGCGGACATACAGGCCAACGCCGGGGGCGGGGAGCTTACTGGCCTCCACAGTCACGGAGAACGGGATGAACGTCATCCCCTCCGCGCCCTTGACGAAATGGTTGCCCACCCAGGCGATGCCGACGTCGGTCGGAGCCGGCTTGCCGGCCATCACGGCGTCGGCCAGCTGCACGAGCGCCTGCGTGTCGCGCTGCTCCTGCTGGCTGCGCCGCTCCTGCTCACGGCGGTTCTGGTTGTTCTGGGCGACGAGAACGGGCGAAGTGGCCGCAAGCGCAACCAGCGCCGCAGCCGCCGTGAGAACCCGACGGATATGCATCATGCCTCTCTTCATGAACAACCGCCCTGGACGGGCGATTCGAGAAACCAAATCGCCTGATCATAGGCAACGATCCCGAGTCAAGTCAAACATCAGAAGACGTGCCGCATCTTGGAGTTAGCGCCGGCCGCGCGGGGGGGCCGGCCGCCAGCCTGCGTGCTATCATCGCGGCCCGTTCCTGCCGCCGGACGGGAACGGAATTTGAAGGTCAACGGGCGTGGACCTCGACGACATCCTGGTCATTCTCCTCGCGGGCGGGGCCGGTGAACGGCTCGCGCCGCTGACGCAGGAGCGGGCGAAGCCGGCCGTCTATTTCGGCGGACCGTACCGCATCATCGATTTCACGCTCAGCAACTGCATCAATTCCGGGCTGCGGCGCATCTTCATCGCCACCCAGTACAAGTCGCTCTCGCTCAACCGGCACATCAGAATGGGCTGGAGCGTGGTGTCGGAAGAGCTCGGCGAGTTCATCGAGATCCTGCCGCCGCAGAAGCGCGTGGGGGAGCACTGGTACCTCGGAACGGCCGACGCGGTCTACCAGAACCTCTACTCGATCCAGGACGAGGCGCCGAGCCACATCATCGTGCTCTCCGGCGATCACGTCTACAAGATGGACTACTCGAAGATGCTCCGCTTCCACGTCGAGCGGAACGCGGACGCCACGCTGGCGGGCATCGAGGTCCCCCGCAGCGAGGCCTCCCGCTTCGGCATCGTCAGCGTGGACGAGGACGGCCGTGTGATCGGGTTTCAGGAGAAGCCGACGGACCCGGCGCGCGTGCCCGGCGCCCCCGGCGTCGCGCTGGCGTCAATGGGGATCTACATCTTCCGGACCGATGTGCTGGTGCGCGCGCTCGAAGAGGACGCGGTCCGCCCGGACAGCCAGCACGATTTCGGGCGGAACATCATCCCGTCGCTCATTCAGAAAGCGCCGGTCTTCTGTTACCGCTTCTACGACGAGAACAAGAAGGCGGCCAAGTACTGGCGCGACATCGGCACCCTGGACGCCTATTACGAGGCGAGCATGGACCTCTGCCAGGTGAACCCGGAGTTCAACCTCTACGATCCCGAATGGCCGCTGCGGACCTACCAGCCACAGGCGCCGCCGGCCAAGTTCGTGTTCGCCGAGGAACGCCGGCGCTGCGGCCAGGCGCTCGATTCGATCATCTCGGGCGGCTGCATCATCTCGGGAAGCCGGGTCAGCGGGAGCATTCTCTGTCCCAACGTGCGCGTGCACAGCTTCTGCGACATCGAGCAGTCGATTCTGATGCCGGGCGTCCGCGTCGGCCGGCACGCGCGCATCCGGCGCGCGATCGTCGATCGGGACGTGCTCATCCCGCGCGGGGCGCTGATCGGCTTCGATCCCGCCGAGGACCGGCGCCGCCACACCGTCACCGAGAACGGCGTCGTGGTGGTGACCGCGCTCGACGACCCCCTCGTCGGGCCGATCACCCAAGAGGCGCTGCGCGCCGAAGCCGACGCAGACCGCAGCGGGCCGGCGCCGGCGGCATAGCGGAATTTTCCGCGCGCTCGGCTCCGGCCGCGCGCGCCGCCTGGAGTACGATTCGGGGTGTCGATGACTCCACAGATCACCCGTCTCCACGGCCGCGAGATCCTCGATTCCCGCGGCAACCCCACGGTCGAAGTCGACCTCTGGGCCGGCGCCGCGTTCGGCCGCGCGGCGGTGCCCTCCGGCGCCTCCACCGGCGAGCGGGAGGCGCTGGAACTGCGCGACAAGGACGCAACGCGCTACCTCGGCAAGGGCGTGCGCACCGCCGTGGCGCACATCAACGGCGAGATTGCGAAGGCAGTGAAGGGCCAGCCGCTCGATCAGCGCGCGCTCGATGCCCGGCTCGTCGCGCTCGACGGGACCCCGACCAAGAGCCGCCTCGGCGCCAACGCCCTGCTTGCCGTGTCGATGGCGGCGCTCAAAGCCGCAGCCGCGGCGGCGGGCGAGCCGCTGTACCGGCATATTGCCCGTGTCAGCGGCGCGGCGGACGGCCCCACGCTCCTGCCGGTGCCGATGATGAACATCCTCAACGGCGGCGCGCACGCCGACAGCAGCGTGGATCTGCAGGAGTTCATGGTGATGCCCGCGGGCCTGCCGACCTTCGCGGAAGCGCTCAGGGCGGGCGCCGAAATCTTCCACGCGCTGCGCTCCATCCTGAAGAAGGCCGGCCATTCGACGGGAGTCGGCGACGAAGGGGGATTTGCGCCCAACCTCAAATCCAACCGCGAGGCGCTCGATCTCGTCGTCGAGGCGATCGGGAAGGCTGGGTTCCAGTCGGGTCAGGATGTCTTCGTGGCCGTCGATGTCGCCGCCAGCGAGCTGTGGCAGGACGGCCAGTACGTCTTCCGCAAATCGGGTGAGACGACGCGGACCGCGGCGGACATGGTGGAGATGTATCGCGAGTGGATCGCGCAGTATCCCATCGTGTCGATCGAGGACGGCGTGGCGGAAGGCGACTGGGAAGGCTGGCAGCTGTTGACCCGCGCGCTGGGCGACCGCGTGCAGATCGTCGGCGACGATGTCTTCGTGACAAACCCTGAGATTCTCAGGAAGGGGATCGCCGAGGGCGTCGCCAATTCGCTGCTGGTCAAGCTCAACCAGATCGGCACCGTCTCGGAAACGCTCGATGCGATGGCGATGGCGCGGGCGGCCCGGTACACGACCGTCATTTCGCACCGGTCGGGCGAGACCGAGGACAGCACGATTGCGGACCTCGCCGTCGGCACGTCGGCCGGGCAGATCAAGACCGGATCGGCCAGCCGCAGCGACCGCATCGCGAAGTACAACCAGCTGCTGCGCATAGAGGAAGAGCTCGGCCAGGCGGGCCGGTTCGCCGGCCGGGCCGCGATCCGGCAGCTGGCACGAACGCCCAACTCCCAACTCCCAATTGCCAATTGAACGGTTGAAAGAAACTGTGGGCGCGCTGGAAGTTGGGAGTTGGCTTTGGGGGAGTTGAGGGGATGCATCGACTGGTATTGCTCCGGCACGGGGAAAGCGTCTGGAACCGCGAAAACCGGTTCACGGGGTGGACCGATGTGGATCTCAACGACAAGGGGCGCGCCGAAGCGGCCGACGCCGGGCGGCTGATGGCGGCCGAGAAGTACGAATTCGACGTCGCCTACACGTCGGTGCTCAAACGGGCCATCCGGACGCTCTGGATCGCGCTCGACACCCTCGACATGATGTGGCTTCCGGTGCACCGCTCGTGGCGGCTCAACGAGCGTCACTACGGCGCGCTGCAGGGGCTGGACAAGGCGGAAACGGCCTCACAGCACGGCGAGGCGCAGGTGAAGATCTGGAGGCGCAGCTACGACATCCCGCCGCCGGCGCTCCCGGCCGGCGACCCGCGGCATCCGTCAGGCGACCGCCGCTACGCGTCGCTCACGCCGGCGGAGCTGCCGCTCACCGAATCGCTGAAAGATACCGTCGCACGGTTTCTCCCCTACTGGCACGGAACTATCGCGCCCGACATCCGCGCGGGCAGGCGGGTGTTGATTGCCGCGCACGGCAACAGCCTGCGCGCCCTCGTCAAGTATCTGGACCACATCTCCGACGAGGACATCGTCGAGCTGAACATTCCGACAGGTGTGCCGCTCGTGTACCTGCTCAACGACGACCTGGAGCCGCTGCAGAAGTTCTACCTGGGCGATCCCGAGGCGGTGAAGGCAGCCGCCGCCGCGGTCGCGAATCAGGGCAAGAGCAAATCGTAGAGAACGGAGCGTACTCCGTTCGCTCCGCCGCCTCCGTTAACCCACGTACCCAGGTGGGTTGTCGTGGCACTGGCCGGATCCCGAAGGCGGTGTGGCCATGGGATACACGGGGACGAACGCCCAGTCGTACGACCTGCTCTTCAACGTGATCTTCACGACGCCCAGCGTCCGGGCCAGCACGATCTCTCCATCATTCGGATAACGCATCCGCTGCGGCCGGTCGAAGAAGACGGCGCCTCCGGTGCCCGCAATGAGCGCCGGAATCCCGTACGAGCGGTCGACGACACCGTTCGGATTCAGGGGCGGCAGCGAGGAGAAGAAATGCTCGTGCCCGGTGGCAATGAGATCGGCCCCGTACTTGTAGAGCTTTCGGTACATCGGGAGCGACCATTTCGGGCTCGCGAAACTGCCTGACGAAAACGGGGGGCGATGGAAATACGCGAGGATGCATTTCCCGTTGTAGTGCCCACGGAGATCTCTCTCGAGCCAGTCGAGCTGCGCCTGGCGCAGCTCGGGCAGAATCAAATCGCTGTTGAGCGCATAGATACGCCAGGCGCCAAAGTCGTACGCGTAGTACCCGCGCCGAGCCGGGCCCGCATTCGGGAAGTACAGGTAGTAGTACGGAAGGTCCCTGTCGGTGCCGTAGTCATGATTGCCGGGCGTCGGATAGACGCGGCTCACGAGCCTGCCCCACGCCGACCGGTCCAGACAGCCGTAGCTCTGCTCGGATCCGTCGTCGTTGGAGTTGTCGCCGAGCGTGATGCCGATGCTGTTCGGCGTCTCGTTCAGGAGACGCTCCATGAGCTGACCGGTGAGCTCGCCTCCCTCCGGCGCGCTGCAATGCATGATGTCGCCGACCGCGAAAACGGTGGGCGGGAACGCAGCCGTGGTGGTGGTAGTGGTGGGGGGGGCTTGCGCCCGAGCCGCAGGGCCAGGAGAGAACGTCAGGAACGCCGCGGCGCCGCTGATGGCTACGCCGAGGCCGACCACCGATCGCCGCGTACCCATGCGTGTTTGGCCGCGTAGTCTACATCAAGTTCCGAGAAGTACCACCGAGGCATACAGGAAGGCGGCGGCAGCGACAGCCAGCGCCACGAACCGGACCCGGCCGGCGGCCGTGGCCAGCAGCGCTCCCGCGAGAATCACGGCCGGAAACATCGTCACGTCCACCCAGATCCAGCTCACCGGATCCAGGTCTTTTGGAGAGCCTCCGGGCCGGATGGCGGTAAAAAATCCCCAGACGACCCAGAACAGGATCACGAGAAAGCCGCTGTTCTCCAGGAGCCGCCGGCGGGCGGTTGCCGCCAGCACCGCCCCGAGCAGCAGCACGCCGAATACCGGGTTCATGGAGAAATACTCGGCGGTCGCGTCGACGAGTGGCCGGCCGGTGACAATCGGGTGCAGCCATCGAACGACGCTGCGGGCGTAGAACACGAGCGGGTACGGGGAAAAGCCGAGACCGCCGATTCGCTGCAGGTGGTCCCCGTAGGTTGCCTGCCTGGTCTCCTCACCGGCGGTGGCATTCCAGAGCAGGTCGGGGGCGATTACCAACAGCAACAGGGCCGATGCGAGGTATACGTGCACGCTGCGGAACCAGTGCCGGTACGGACGCTGCAGCACGGCAAGCGCAAACACCGGCAGGAGCAGCGCCGAATGCTCCTTGCAGTAGAACGCGAGGCCGAGGGCGACCGCCGACCCGTACAGGTATCCAGCGCGCTGCCGGCGCAGGAAGCCGGTAAACGCATAGATCGCCAGGGCTAGAAAGAACAGGTGCGGCACATGCGCCGTGGCTCGCGATGACACCCCAACGTAGTACTCGTTGAACGCCAGCAGCGCCGCCGCCCAGCGGCCTGCGACCACGCCGTACCACTGGGCGGCGATCAGGTAAATCAGCGCGATGGTGGCCATTCCAGTGATGACGTGCAGCATGCGATACCCGAGCGGCCTTGTGCCGAAGAAGGTGCTGCTGAACTTGACGAAGTACGCCGGCAGCGCCGGATGGTTCTGGCTCCGGATGGGCAGGTTCAGATCGTCAGGAGCGAACGAGATGAGCCGTGAGCGCGGGATCGAGGCGTTTTCCTCGTCGTGGATGTAAGGCGCGGTAGTGGCCAGATAGAGGCGCGGCAGAAGCGCCGCCACGAAGATCAGCACGAATACCGCGTCAGGGCGCGGCCTGGCGAGCACGAGCGTCCCGGTGATTCCGGGCACCACCCGCTCCAGCAGGCCCGCGCCGACGGCGATGACGCCGAACAGGACGGCGAGATAGCTGAAGCCTTCGAGCCCGCCCGGAATCCACCAGCGTTCTACGAGATAGCGGCGCACCGGGGCAAATCGCCACGGGCGAAATGCCGTCCGGTGGATGTAGTGCGTGTCTTCCACAGCCGGCTCGCCGACGAATGCTCGAATGTTCTGTGGCGACTGATCGGCCAGCGTGTATCCCCACGTCCGGCCGTCCAGTTGTTCACCATCGACCAGCGCGAACCGTTCTTCGAGCTGCTGCCGCGTTCCGTCGTTCACGGCCGGCGCCCATCGAATGTGGATATAGACGGGCCTCGGACCGTATACGAGGTGCAGCGCGCCGTACGCGACGGCCGCCGCAGCCCAGCAGACGAGGCCGGCGACCCACAGCCGGCGCCTCACCACCCGTCGATCCGGTGCCGCGGCCGGCGCGACCTGCGTCATGGGGTCCTCTCCACCTGCCCGCGCCATCCGCGTGCTTCATCCACCACGGCGGACACATACGGACGCAGTATCGGCAGCGCTGCAAGCGGCGGGAGCAGGCCCCGGCTCGCGATGAGAATGCCCATTGCGGCGGCGACCTCCGCCTCCATGTAACCGGCCAGCAGCACGACGAGCGCGACGTCGCGTGCGCCCAGCCCCGCAAGCGTCAGCGGAAGCTGGCCGGCCATCAGCGCGAGCGCCGCCAGGCTTGCGCAGACTGTAAACGGGATCGACACCGACAGGGCGACGGTGAACATCCAGATCTGGATCAGGTGCACGAGCCAGAGCGACACGGAAAAGAGTGCGATCCATCCTCGGCGGCCGCGAAGTACCCGCAGCAGATCCGGCCAGCCCCCGGCGAGCGCCTGCAGCCGCCTGAACGGTCCGCGGGTGAGCACTTGCGATGCCGCGCGCACGAGCCCGGCGGCCCGCTCCGATGAAATCAGCACCGCACACGCAAACCCGACCACCCCGAGGAACGGCCAGATGGCCGACGGCACGCCGGCGACGACCGGCCGCGCAATCATCCACCCCGCAACGCACCAGAACGTCAGGCCGAACACGTCGCACAGCCGTTCGTACACGACGATCGAGACGGCAACGCCGGCCGACGCTCCGCCGCGCGTCGCCACAAAGTAACTCTTGATGAGATCGCCCGTCTTGGCCGGCAGAAAGACGTTGAGCGTCGTCGAGACGAGCGTGAGGCGCAGCGCTTCCCCAATGCCCGGCACCGTGCCTCTGGGAGCAACGGCGAAGAAGCGGACCGCGCGCAGCACCGTGATCGGCGCAATCATGGCCAGCGACACGGCCAGCCACGGCTTGTTCGCGCCGCGAAGCACGTCGATCACATGGCGCAGGCTGATGTAGCGGTACAGGCCGGCCAGCAGCGCGCCGCTGACGGCCAGGCTGATCGCGCCGGCCAGCGACGGGCGCCAGCGGCCACGCTGCCCATCGAGCGTCGTCGCCGCAGGGCTCAGCGTGCCGGAGCTCACGTCACGCACGGCAGGCCGTGCCGAGCTCGTTCCTGGTGCCGGTGTCCTGCATCAATGTCGGCGGGAGCCCCGAGTATACCAAGCGGTGTACGCATCAGACCGCAACGCCGCTCGTCGATCGGACCGGCGACGACAGGGCGAGAATTGCGCGCCGGACTTCGGCGCCAATGACGGCGTCGGACCGGAGGTAGCCCGCATCGTACCGCTCGAATCGGGCGGCCCATCCATCGGAGTAGAACCTGGTCAGCGCCTCGGCCTGCACGTCCCGGACCGCGGCGACAGGCGGCAGCACCACACCGTCGCGCGCAAATCCGTACATGTCCGTCCGGCTGTACAGCCCCAGGTGCTTCACGCCGACGGTGGGGATCCCCAGCTTCAGCACGGGAAGATGGACGCCGCTGTTCTCGTCGCCAATCACCCAGTCGCACTGCCGTGCCACGTCTGGCAGCGCCGCGCCGGCCGGGGACTCGATGATGCCGGACACGTCGTTCAGCACGCGGCCGAGCCGGGGCGGCTCGAGCATGCTCGGATGCCAGCGAATGACGATCCGCCTGGCGCCGAAGTGCTGCCGGCAATCGGCAATCACGTCCGCCAGCTTCGGCCACGACACCGCTTTCGGCGTGAAGATCCCGATGACCGGATGCTCGCGGCCGAACCGCGCCGGATCGAGCGGCGCCGACTCTCCTTCCACGCCGGCCAGCAGCACGTCTCCACGAATCTCGCCCCGCTTCCGCCGCGCGGAGACCTCCGCGTCGCCTCCGAGTATCGACAGCGAGAAATCGAGTGGAGGCGAGAACGGAGTGGGGTACGCGTGAGAGATGAACACCGTCGGCACTCCGATCGCGCGTGCCGCGGCAGCGAACCCGACTTCCTCAGGATTGGAATCGCTCGAGACGACCACCGCTCGCGGCCGCACATCCTCCAGCATCGCCTTGCCGCGCGAGTACCACGCGAGCGCGCAGGCCGCGCGGCTCGACACCAGAAATCCGTGACGACGGTCGATCGCGCGGATCACGCGAAAGGCCCTCATGAAGCCGCTCGACGACGAAGGCAGGAGGAGCGCCAGGAGACGTGATGGAGTGAGAAGCCGGCGCAGGCCGGACCGGACGGCATCGCACTGGCCGGCCCCGAGCCACGCGGCGACGCGTGCGATCTGGCGCCGGGCATTCGCCTGGCCCGCGACGGCCACCACGGGCGCGCGGCGGGGCGGCGCAGCGATCGCCAGATAGAAGGCCAGGCCATAGCCCGAGACAAACAGCGCGCCGGCCGATGTGCCGGCGAGGCGCTCGTGGAGCGCGTACGCCAGCCGCACGGCGGCGCGAGACTGTCTCAGATTCGTGAAGAGGGCCTGGCGAACGGGATCGGAGTCCGCGGCAATGACAATCCGGAGCGCACGAAGGAGGAAGGCGTCCACACCGGGAACTGAAGGGCGCCGGTGACCGTCACCGGGCGGCCGGGCGGCCGTCCCGTGCGGTCACCGGCTGTACCACTACTCGACCGGCTCTTTGGCTTCGTCCACGCCGATGCGCAGCGAGCGCAGGAAACGCCGATCGTTGGCCGTGAGGTCGAAGAGGCGCCGCGCTGGAAGCAGACGGGCCGGCGTGGTGACCTTGGCGACGGGGCCTCCGCTGGTCCGGTTCACGAAGCCAACCACCGCCTCGAGGGTCACGCGCATTTCGAAACCCGCCTCGCGCGTGCGGGCGCGGCAGGCCTCCACCTGAGGGCTCTCGGCGACAGCAGCGGCGATCGCGTCGGCCAGCTCTTTGGCGAACCGGTTCACGACGTCATCCATTTCACTCCTCCTCACCCGCCGCCGGGCCGGGATCCGGGGGCGTCTCCCAATCCAACACGCGACCGGGGAGGTCAGCGGGGAGTGGGCGCCAAAAGGTTCATCTGCAGGGGTTTAGCCCTCCGAGGAAGACTGACCGCATTGTAGAGGCAGGACCCGGAGGTGTCAACAAACCGGCGTAAAATCCGGGGCGGGATGCCGCCTTCGCCCCCGTCTCGCCCCTTTTTCACGCCGGACGACTTCTCCGGAACCGACTTCGACAGGGACATCGGCCGTCCGGGCGCGTTCCCCTTCACCCGCGGCATCCAGCCCGACATGTACCGCGGCCGGCCCTGGACGATGCGCCAGTATGCCGGCTTCGGGACGGCCGAATCCTCGAACCGGCGTTTCCACTACCTGCTGGCTCGAGGGGTCACCGGCCTGAGCGTTGCCTTCGATCTGCCGACGCAAATCGGCTACGACTCGGATCACCGGCTGGCGGCCGGCGAGGTCGGGCGCGTCGGCGTGGCGATCGACTCGCTCGACGACATGGCGACGCTCTTCGACGGCATCCCGCTCGATCGCGTGTCGACGTCGATGACGATCAATGCGACCGCGATCGTGCTGCTCGCGCTGTACGTGGCGGTGGCGAGACGCCACGGCACGCCGATCCGCGGCCTTGCCGGCACGCTGCAGAACGACATCCTGAAGGAGTACGTCGCCCGCGGGACCTACATCTATCCGCCGCGGCCGTCGCTCCGGATCGTGACGGACATCATCGCGTTCTGCGCCCGCGAGATGCCGCACTGGAATCCCATTTCAATCAGCGGCTATCACATCCGCGAAGCGGGCGCGACCGCCGTGCAGGAAGTGGCGTTCACGCTCGCGCACGCCTGCGCGTACGTCCAGGCGGCGGTCGACGCCGGGCTCGACGTGAACGAGTTCGGCCAGCGGATCTCGTTCTTCTTCAGCGCGCACAACGGCTTCCTCGAAGAGATTGCGAAATTCCGCGCGGCGCGCCGGCTCTGGGCCCGGACGATGCGGGAGCGGTTCGGGGCCACCAACGCGCGCGCCCAGCAGCTCCGGTTCCACGCACAGACCGCGGGCAGCACGCTGGCCGCCCGGCAGCCCGACAACAACATCGTTCGCGTGGCGATCCAGGCGCTCGCGGCCGTGCTCGGCGGCACTCAGTCGCTGCACTGCAACGCCCGCGATGAGGCGCTCGGCTTGCCGACCGAGGAGAGCGCGACGCTTGCGCTGCGCACGCAGCAGATCGTCCTTCACGAAAGCGGCGTCGCCCACTCAGGTGACCCGGCCGGCGGCGCGTACGCCGTGGAGGCGCTGACCGACCGCATCGAACGCGACGCCTTCGAGCGGCTGGCAGCCATTGACGCCGCCGGCGGGGCGCTCGCCGCCATCGAGTCCGGCTCCATCCAGCAGCAGATTCAGGACGCGGCGTTCGCGGCGCAGCAGGCCGTCGATTCCGGCGAATCCATCGTCGTGGGCGTCAATCGATACGCCGACGAGACCACCGGACGCCGCGCCGGCAGCGCCGCGATCTTTCAGATGGATCCCGGCATCGAGCGACGCCAGGTCGACCGGGTGCGCGCCGTCCGTGCCGGGCGCAGCGAGCCGGTGTGGCGCGAGGCGCTCGCGGGCGTCGAGCGGGCCGCCGGCAGCGGCTCGAATCTCGTGCCCCCGATCATCGCGGCCGTCGAGGCCCGCGCCACGGTCGGTGAAATCGCCGACGCGCTCCGGCGCGTCTTCGGGGAATATCAGCTTCAGTGACCACGCCTCTCCTGGACGTCCAGCATCTCACCGTCGCCTTCGAAGGCGCGCGCTCGTCGCTCACCGCCGTCGATGACGTGAGCCTCCAGATAGCGCCGGGCGAGACGCTCGGACTGGTCGGCGAGTCGGGCAGCGGCAAGTCCGTCACCGCCTTTGCCATCCTGCGCCTGCTGCCGCCGCCCGGGCGCGTCGCCGGCGGCCGCATCCTCTTCGAAGGCCGCGACCTGCTGGCGCTGCCGGAGCGTGAGATGCGGGCCATCCGGGGCGCCCGAATCTCGCTGATCTTCCAGGAGCCGATGACGGCGCTCAACCCGGTCATGCGGATTGGCGACCAGATTGCCGAAGCCCTGACGGTCCACGGCATGGCCGACCGGCGGGGCGCATGGGAGCACGCGGTCGAGCTGCTCGACGCCGTGCATATTCCCGATGCCCGCCGCCGCGTTCGCGACTATCCGCATCAGCTCTCCGGGGGCATGCGCCAGCGGGTGATGATTGCCATCGCGCTCGCCTGCCGGCCGCCGCTCGTCATCGCCGACGAGCCAACGACGGCGCTCGATGTCACCATTCAGGCGCAGGTGCTCGACCTGATGCGCGAGCTGCGGTCGCGGTACAACCTGGCGCTGCTGCTGATCACGCACGACTTCGGGGTGATTGCCGAGATGGCCGACCGCGTCGCGGTGATGCATCGGGGCGTGCTCGTTGAACAGGGCCCGGTGCGGCAGATCCTGCGGGCTCCCTCGCACGAGTACACGCAGCGGCTCCTGGCCGCGGTGCCCGGCACAGGCGGACCTTCAGGTCCGCCCCGACGATCGATGGTGGAAGGACGTGGTGATGGACGGACGTAGCGGCGGGCCTTCAGGCCCGCCGATCGCTTAGACGATGGCGCTCCTCGAGGTCCGGAACCTCGTCAAGCACTTCGTCAGGAGGCATGGCCTCTGGACGGCTCCTTCCGTCGTCGCAGCCGTCGACGGCGTGAGCTTCACGATTGACGAGGGCGAGATGTTCGGTCTCGTCGGCGAGTCGGGCAGCGGCAAGAGCACGACCGGCCGCTGCGTGCTCCGCCTGATCGAGCCGACGGCCGGCGAGATCCTGTTCCGGGGCCGGGACGTCCTTCAGCTGTCGCGCGCGGAGATGCGTGAGGCGCGGCGGCACATGCAGATCGTCTTTCAGGATCCGTACTCGTCGCTCAACCCGCGCATGCGCGCCGGCGACATCGTCGAAGAGCCGCTCGTGATTCATCGGCTCGGGTCCGCGGAGGCCCGCCGATCGCTTAGACGATGGCGCTCCTCGAGGTCCGGAACCTCGTCAAGCACTTCGTCAGGAGGCATGGCCTCTGGACGGCTCCTTCCGTCGTCGCAGCCGTCGACGGCGTGAGCTTCACGATTGACGAGGGCGAGATGTTCGGTCTCGTCGGCGAGTCGGGCAGCGGCAAGAGCACGACCGGCCGCTGCGTGCTCCGCCTGATCGAGCCGACGGCCGGCGAGATCCTGTTCCGGGGCCGGGACGTCCTTCAGCTGTCGCGCGCGGAGATGCGTGAGGCGCGGCGGCACATGCAGATCGTCTTTCAGGATCCGTACTCGTCGCTCAACCCGCGCATGCGCGCCGGCGACATCGTCGAAGAGCCGCTCGTGATTCATCGGCTCGGGTCCGCGGCCGAGCGCCGATCGCGCGTGGCCGAGCTGTTCGACCTCGTGGGGCTCGACCCCGATCACCTGACGCGTTATCCCCACGAGTTCAGCGGCGGCCAGCGGCAGCGGATCGGGATTGCCCGCGCGCTGGCGCTCAGTCCGGCGCTCATCGTCGCCGACGAGCCGGTCTCGGCGCTCGACGTCTCGATTCAGGCCCAGGTCGTGCGCCTGATGCTGGATCTGCAGAAGCGGCTGAAGCTGACCTATCTCTTCATCGCCCATGATCTCCGCCTGGTCGAACACATCTGCAGCCGGGTGGCGGTGATGTACCTGGGGAGGATTGTGGAGATCGGAAGCACGCAGGCGCTCTTCTCGCACCCCGCGCATCCCTACACCCGGGCGCTGCTCAGCGCGGTGCCGGTGCTCGATCCCGACGCGCCGCGGCAGCGGGTCGAGCTCGATCCCGAGTCATTCGACCGGCATGCGCCGCTGACGGCAGTCGGTGCTGCCCACTGGGCGGCAATTTAGAACGTAGTGCCCGGCTGTAGCCGGGCCGGGCTGAAACCTGTAGCCGGGCCGGGCTGAAGCCCGGCACTACGTACCGCCTTTAGGTACCGCCCTTAGCAGCCCTGCTTCAGTCGCGTCATGAGCGCCTTCACGGCCGGCGGGGCATCGTGTGGAATATGCGCCAGCCAGCTGCGGGTGTTGATGGGAATCAGGACGAGCTTCATGCCGCCCGGCGCAGGCCTGCGGCGTTCCTCGGCGACAGCGTGCGCCAGCTCGGTCACTGACGCCACGGCCGGGCCCATCACGAAGACGCAGATGTCGCGCCGATCGTCGCGCCTCACCCGCGACGCCAGAGCCGCGGCGTCGGCAACTGCCGCGGCGTCGACGTTCTCGACGAATCGCGCGAGCAGCCGGGGCGGGATCTTGCCGAAGAACCGCCCTTTGGACGGCGCGCAGGCGAACTCGAACCCCTGAACCGGCGCCTCATCGCAGTGGCCGAACTCGGCCTGCACGGCCTGTCGGAATCGAATGACGGCGGCCTTTCGCACCAGGTCGGTGACGCCGGCCCGGTCGCGGGCAAACGGCTCCCCGCCCTGAGGCGAGGGCGCGCGCTCCGGCTCAGGCTCCGGCGTGCGGGCGGCCGGGGTGGACGGCGGGGTCATCGGTTCAGCCGCTCCCGAAGGAGGCGGTGCAAACGGCGTCCCGCCGCGAGACGCCAGTCCCGCGTCGTGCTCGGCGCGCGCGGCCGGGTCCATCAGCGTCTTGTAGGCCTGCGTCAGCTCGGCCGATCGGACCGCGGCAATCTCCTGAAACTCGCGGCCCAAATGGTGGACTTTGTCGGGGTGGTACTTCGCGATCTCGTGCCGGAACGCCAGCTTGATCTCGTCGGCAGAGGCCGACGCGGCGACGCCCAGCAGCTCGTAATGGCTTTTCATCTACGAAATGGTCGTAGATGTGATTATTTCTTGTTTTTGAATTCCGCGATGTTGGTCGCCGCCGGAAGCTCGGGGACCGCGCGCTTCGACTTCAGGCTGGGGGTGCTCTTGCCACGGCCGGCGGCGGACGTGCTCTTGGCGCAGTAAGGGCAGAACTTCCACTCCGGCTGGATGGGCCGATGGCAGTGCGGGCACCCGCCGCCCAGCCGGTAGCCGCAGCCCGGGCAGACGCTGAAATCCGCCGAGATGCCGGATCCGCACGACGGGCAGAGCGTCCGCCCCTCCCGCACTTCCGTGACGATGCGCAGGAGCTCCTGGGGTGACGTCATGCCGGCCTTGACCTTCAGCAACCCGTCCTGCCCGAGTGACGTCATGCCGGCGGCAAGCGCCGCCTCTCGGATCTGCGTCTCGACGCCGCGCTGCGCAATGAGACGGCGCAGGCTGTCGGTCACGGTCATGATCTCGTAGATGCCGACGCGCCCGCGGAAGCCGGTGTGGTTGCACTTCTCACAGCCGTCGGCCCGATAGAACGTGACGGTTGCCGCGTCCGCCTCGGACACGCTCATGGCGCGCAGCGTCTCGGGCTCGGGTGTATAAGGCCGCCGGCAATCCGTGCACAACCGCCGCACGAGCCGCTGCGCAATGACGCCGATCAGCGCCGAGGCCGTCACGTACGGCTCGATCCCGATGTCGGTGAGCCGCGTCACGCACGACGGCGCATCGTCGGTGTGCAGCGTCGAGAGCACCAGGTGTCCCGTCTGCGCCGCCTGCATGGCGATGCGCGCGGTTTCCTGGTCGCGAATCTCGCCGACGAGCACGACGTCCGGGTCCTGGCGGAGGATCGATCGCAGCGCGCTCGCAAAGGTGAGGTTGATCTTCGCGTTGATCTGCGTCTGATTGACGCCGGGAATCTGATACTCGACCGGGTCCTCGATCGTGACGATGTTGGTGCGCTCGGAGCGGATGGACGCCAGCGCCGACGAGAGCGTGGTCGTCTTGCCGGATCCCGTGGGGCCCACCACAAGGATCATCCCGTGCTGATGCCGCGCGAAGAACCGGAGCTGTTCCAGCGCGGGCGCCGAGAACCCCAGCTCCTCGAGCGGCGGCACCCCCTTGCGGTGATCGAGCACGCGCAGCACGATCTTCTCGCCGAAGATCGTCCGCAGCGTCGAGACGCGCAGATCGAGCTCCTCGGCGTCCTCGCCGGCGGTCCGGATGCGGCCGTCCTGAGGGAGCCGCTTCTCCGCGATATCGAGCCCCGCCATGATCTTGATGCGGGCGACGAGGCCGTCGTGGACCCACTTGGGCAGCTCCATGACCGCCTTGAGCATGCCATCGAGCCGCTGGCGGATGACGACGTCGCCTTCGGTCGGCTCGATGTGGATGTCGCTGGCGCGGCTCTTGAGCGCGCTCTTGATCACGAGATCCACCATATCGACGATGGGCGCCGCCTCGGCCGTGACGGCGGGCCCTGCCGCCTGCTCGAACACGTCCTCGTCCCGGAGCACGCCGGTGTTCCCCGCCCGGGTCGCGAGCGCACCGCCCTTCGGCGACTGGGCGTCGCGGCTGCGCCCCGCGACGCTGCCGGGCGTGACACGGGTGAGCGCCTTGTCCGGGTACCACGCCTGGATGGCGTCGATGATCTCGGGGCGGGTCGCCACCACCTGCTTGATGCGATAGCCGGTCTGGAACTCGAGATCCTGCACCAGCGTAAAGAGCAGCGGATCCGACATCGCCACCGTCAGGACGTTCTTCTCCAGCGCCACGGCAATGCAGTTGCGCTTCAGCGCGACGTCTTTGGGGATCAGGATGACGGCAGGGGGGTCGGGCGGGTGTTCGACGAGATCGACGTACGAAAAACCAAGTTGATAGGCCAGCGCCTTGGCAATCTGGCGCTCGGTGGCCAGATTCATCCGGATGAGCACCGCCCCCAGGCGCTCGCCCGAGCGCTTGTGCTCAACCAGTGCCGCCTGCAGATCCTCTTCGGTGATAATCCCCGCCTGGCGGAGACACTCACCGATCATCGTACGCACGAATCCCCCCCCGGATCTGTTAACACACCCGAGTAGGTTTCGGCCAATTTCGGCGTTTACGATAGGGTCTCGAATTCTGTAAGGTCATATGGAGTCCGCTGAATTCCGCTGACACATGCTGTGCGGTTTGGCAGGGACCGATAGCCATCACATGTCGGACGTCGTCGAGCTGCGGACCCACGTCGCTCGGTCGATCCAGGGACGCGCGGCGTCGATCGTCCAGGATGCGGCCGCGGTGTATCCGTTTGCCGGCCTGGAGCAGGTCGCCACCGACGACCGTGCGCGACTGGCCGACCTGGCCTTCCAACTCCTCACCGCGGCGGTGCGCGACGACGGCCTCGAGGCCGGGCACGCGCTGATTAGCGACCTCGCCCGCCTCGGCGCGGAGAAGCATCTCGGCGTGCGCCAGCTGTTCTCGGCCGTGTACCTCATGGAGCGATCCGCGCTCGACGAGCTGGCGCTCGACGAATCGTTCGGCGTGAGCTCCGAGCCGTGGGCGGCCGTCACGCAGATTATCCGCAGGGCCTCGTTCGACGTCTGCGGGGCGTTCTCGGAACAGGCCGGCGGCACCGCGGTCGATGACGGAATCGTCGATCCGCTCACCACGCTCTATACCCGGCAGGTATTCGTCGCGGCGCTGAACCGCGAGATCCAGCGATCCGAGCGCTTCGGCCACCCGTTCGCGATCATCCTGCTCGACGTCGACCGCCTGGCCGAAATCAACGCGCGGCACGGGTACGGCGCCGGTGACCGCGTGCTCGAGCGGGTCGGCATCGTCGTCCGGAACTACTTCCGCGAGACCGACTGGGTGGCGCGGGTCGGCGAGGACACGTACGCGGTCCTGATGCCCGAAACGGAGGGGGTCCATGCCGAGCGCCTGGCCGATCGCATGCGCGTGATGGTGCAGGAGCGGCTGCAGCTGCACGACCATCGATCCGAGGAGCAGTTTCCGGTGACGGTCTCGGTGGCCGTGCTCATCGCGAAGAGCGTCGACCGCCGGATGCAGGCAACGCAGCTGCTGACCGACGCCGAAGAAGCGCTGGACCGGGCCAAGCACGCGGGACGCAACCGCGTGGAGCGGGTGGTGGTTCAGTCGTAGTATTCGCGGCCGAGGTGCGTGATCAGCTGCTCGCCGCGCATGTACCGCAGGGTGTTCTTGAGCTTTATCAGCTGAATGAACAGGTCGTGCTCGGGGTAGACCTCACGCGCGTGCATCGGCGACTTGAAGTAGAACGAGAGCCACTCCTGTATCCCTGACATCCCCGCCCGCTTGGCCAGATCCAGGAACAGCGCCGAGTCGAGCACGATCGGCGCCGCAAGGATACTGTCGCGGCAGAGGAAGTTGATCTTCAGCTGCATCGGGTAACCGAGCCAGCCGACCAGATCGATGTTGTCCCACCCCTCTTTGTTGTCGCCGCGTGGGGGGTAGTAGTTGATTCGGACCACGTGGCAGAGGTCCTTGTAGAGCTCCGGATAGAGCTGCGGCTGGAAGATGTAGTCGAGCGCCGACTTCTTGCTTTCTTCCTTGGTCTTGAAGGACTCCGGATCGTCGAGGACTTCCCCGTCGCGGTTGCCGAGAATGTTGGTCGAGTACCAGCCGCGCACCCCGAGCAGCCGCGCCTTCAGGCCCGGCGCGATGATCGTCTTGATCAGGGTCTGGCCGGTCTTCATGTCGTTGCCCGCCAGCGGGGCGCGGGTCCGGGCCGCCAGCTCCAGGAGCGCCGGGATGTCGGCCGTGAGGTTCGGCGCGGCATTGGCAAAGGGAATCCCCTCGCGAATGGCCGCATAGGCGTACACCATGCTCGAGGCGATGGCGTCGTCACTCTGCTCGAGCGCCTTCTCGAAGGTCGCGACCGTGGCGTGCACGGCCGACTCCTTCATGTACACCTCGGTGCTGCCGCACCAGATCATCACCAGGCGGTCGCACCCGTGCTGCTCCTTGAACGCGCGGATGTCCGCTACGACCTGCTCGGCGAGATCGCGCTTGTTCTTGCCCTTCTTGACGTTCGGGCCGTCGAGCCGGCGGACGTAGCGCTGATCGAAGACGGCGGGCATCGGACGGATCGCCTCGAGCTCGCCGCGCACCTGCTCGAGCTGCGCCGGCTCGAGGACGCCGGCGGTGCGCGCGGCGGCGTAGCAGTCCTCCTCGAAGATGTCCCAGCCTCCGAACACGATGTCGTTGAGATCGGCGAGCGGGACGAAATCCTTGATCCGCGGCGCGCGTGCCTCCGTCCGCTTGCCCAGCCGGATGGTCCCCATCTGCGTCAGCGACCCGATCGGCTGCGCCAGCCCCCTGCGGATCGCAAAGACGCCCGCGATGGTGGTGGTGCTGACCGCGCCGAGCCCGACGAGCAGCACGCCAAGCTTGCCGTGGCTCGGGGCAATTTGAAGTGGTGCAGTCACAATCGGCCACTATATCATGAGGAAAATTGATGTTCTTTCTGCGCAAGTCGAAGCTCGAACGTCTTCCAATCGTCATGAGCGGCGTGCGCACGGGCGAGCGCGTGCTGCAGATCGGCGTCGACGACGCGTCGCTGGTCGGCGCGATTGCGGCGAAGGTCGGCTTGAGCGGCCATGCCGCGATTGTGGTGGCGACCGAGCGCGCGGCAGCGGCGGCGCGCGCGGCGGCGGCGGCCTCCGGTGCGCTCACCGACGTGCACGTCGCGCCCCTCGAGGCACTGCCGCTCGCGGACGGCTCGTTCGATGTCGTCGTGCTGCACGCGGGCGGCGTCGGTGCCGCGCTCGACGGCGCGGCGGGCGCTGCGCTGCTTGGTCACGCGCACCGCGTGCTGCGCCCCGGCGGACGCCTCATCGTCATCGACGCGGCCCGGCAGGGGCTGCTCGGGCGGTTCGGGAGCGCTCCCGCCGCCGACTCCGGCGGGACGCTCTCGGCACTGCACGCGGCAGGCTTCAGGCCCGCGCGCCTGCTCGCCGAACGTGAAGGCCATCGGTTCATCGAAGGGCTCAAGCCGCAGTCCTGAGTCCTCGTTTGCGGACGGGCCGTCCCGCATCGGCGACACCGCGCCGCCCGAATCGTGCGATGCCCGCCCCCCTCCCGGCCGAACCGTGGCAAAATATGCGGGAAACGCGCGGCGGCCGCAGGCAAGCCTTTTGCCGTCGCTCCCCGGAATTCGACTCCAGGCTTTTCCGCCGTCACGGCGACGTTCGACCGGCGACCCGACTTCGTACTTCTGACCTTGGACCTTTGATGTTGCGCATGCGCCCGCACACGCTGCTCGCCGCCGCGGTCATGCTCGCGGGCATCTTCTCCCTTGCCGGCACGGCGCAGGAGGGCCCGAGCTTCCGCAGCGGCGTGGAGCTGATCAACGTCACGGCGACGGTCACCGATGGCGACGGCCGGTTCGTGTCGGGGCTCCGGCGCGACGACTTCATCGTCTACGAAGACGGCGAGGCGCAGGAGATCGCGCACTTCAGCAACGAGCGCGTGCCGGTGAGCCTCGGGATTGCGCTCGACGCCAGCGGCAGCATGACCGCCGACAAGATGTCGTCGGCGCGCGCGGCCATCGACCGATTCATCTACGACCTGCTCGGCCCGGACGACGAACTCTTCTTTCTCCAGTTTGCCAGCAGGCCGGACGTGATTCAGGAATGGACGCGCGATCGCCGGGCGATCAGCCGCGCGGTCGGCCGCGTGTCGCCGGCCGGGGGGACGGCGCTCTACGACGCGATTGCGGACGCGCTGCCGCTGGCGAGCATCGGCGAGCACCCGAAGAAGTCGCTGCTCGTCATCTCCGACGGCAACGACACGAGCAGCCGCACCTCTCCGGGCGAGCTGCGGAAGATGATTCGAGAGAGCGAAGTGCTGGTGTACGCGCTCGGCGTGGACGGCGTTCAGCAGATGTCCCGGCGGCGCCCGACGACGCGCGTCCCGGTGCCCCTGCCGTTCCCGATCCCCGGACGCGGCCCGGGGCGGCGCCTGCCGCCCATCATCGGAGGAAACCCGATCGGCCGGACCGCCGAGCGCGTCAACGCCGATGCGCTGCACGACATCACCGATGACACCGGCGGACGCACGGAGATCCTCCGCCGCTTCGGCGACCTCGACGCGGCCACGGCCCGGCTCGCTGACGAGCTGAGCAAACAGTACTCGCTCGGCTATGTCAGCCCCGGACAGCGGGACGGCCGCTGGCACACGATCCGGGTCGAAGTAAAGGACCGCCGCCTCGCCGTGCGGGCGCGCAAGGGCTACATCGCGTCCTGACTTATGATGCCCCTGGCGTGTCCACGTTCTTTATCGCGCTCGGGCTGAGCCTGGTCGGCGGGCTTGGCGGCCTGCTCGTCGCCTCCGGCGTGCTCCTCATCAAGGACTCCACCCGGTCCCGGCTGGTGCCGTGGCTCGTCAGCTATGCCGTCGGCGCCCTGCTGGGCGTGTCCATCCTGGCGCTGCTGCCGACCACCCTGGAGCAGCTGCCGCCCTCGCGCGTGTTCGCGACGCTGCTGTGGGGCATCCTCCTCTTCTTCGTGCTCGAGAAGCTGGTCTTGTGGCGCCACTGCCACGTCCACGACTGCGAAGTGCACGAGAGCAGCGTGGTGCCGGTCCTCGTCGGCGACGCGTTTCACAACTTCGTCGACGGCGCCGTGGTGGCGGCCGCCGTGATGACGTCGGTGCCGCTGGGCGTCAGCACCGCGATAGCGGTGGCCGCGCACGAGATCCCGCAGGAGGTCGGCGAGTTTGCGATTCTCCTGCATGCCGGCTATGCCCGCGGCCGGGCGTTGCTGCTCAACGTCCTGTCGGGCCTGGCCAGCGCCGTCGGGGCCGTTGTCGCGTTCGTGGCGTTCGACGTCGTGCCGCAGCTGCTGCCCTATTTTCTGGCGCTCGCCGCGGCCAGTTTCCTGTACGTCGCCATGGCCGACCTGATTCCGGGCCTGCACCGCGGCCGCACCGACGCCGGCTCTCTCCGGCAGATCCTGCTGATCGCGGCCGGCGTCGTCACGATGCTCATCCTCTGACCGCCCCCGAGGGAGGACACCCCGGGCGGGCAACGCCTGGGAGCCGCCGGAACCCGTCGTTTTTTCTTGAATTTCGACCAATTCCGAGGCGCTGCCGCCTGGCAGTCTCTTTGCCTCGGATCTTTCCGGACGCCGGCCGGCACGGCCGGCCCAGCGACGACACAACACGGAGGAAGACGACATGTGTACCAGGATTGTTGCCACCATCATCGTGATGTTCGCGATGAGCGCACCAGCCTGGGCGGCCGACCGCGAGGACCTGCAGATCTTCCGCGAGGTCTCGCAGCAGGTGCTGCGCTATCCGTACTTCACGATCTTCGACAGCATTCACGCCACGGTCGCCGACGGCGCGGTGACCCTCACGGGGAAGGTGACGATGCCGTACAAGCGCGACGCGATCGCCGAGCGGGTCGCACGCGTGGCAGGTGTCCGCACCGTCAAGAACGAGATCTCGGTGCTGCCGGTCTCGATGTTCGATGACGAGCTCCGGCTGGGGATTGCACGGGCGATCTACGGCAACGCCAATTTCTGGTCGTATGGCGCGATGGTGAACCCGCCCATTCACGTCATCGTCGAGAACGGCCGGGTGACGCTGGAGGGCGTGGTGAACAGCAACATCGACCGGATGCTCGCGCGGTCGATCGCCGGCTCGTTCGGCGCCTTCTCGGTGACGAACAATCTGAAAACCGACGCCGAGGTCACGGCGGAGCTGGAGCGGCTGTAAGACAAATCCCAAATCCCAATGACCAAATCCCAACAAGTGCGGTCTTTGGGATTTGGGATTTTATGTCCCGCTCCGTCTGATCCACCACACCACCCCCGCCATCGCGGCCAGCGCGGCCACCATCGTGGCGCCGAAGAGGAGCAGGGTGTTGGCGAGAATGGACGTGGCCTCGAACTGCATCTGAATGTCCACCGGGCGCCCGTCGAGCCGCTCGCCGAGCGGCTGCGCCCACCGCAGGATGTTGCCACGCTCGATCTCGCCCGACGGCGCGTTGTGGAACGTCACTTCGCTCGGCAGATGGAACCGGAACGCGACGAGCTCCTGTCCGGTCCAGGGCGGCAGCCGGCGGCCGGGGGCGGCCGGCGCGCCGACTGACTGGCGGTACTCGAACGTGTCGCTGCGCCGCTCGAGCCGGTACTCCGACCAGGCGAACGGCGCCAGCTTCGACACCTGCCGCAGGTCGTCGACCTGAATGCCCGCGTGAATGAGGCGGCGGCCGTCGCGTCGTGCCAGGCTGACGGAGACGCGGTTGGCCGGCGCGCCGAAGAACCGGCGCACGTAGTCGCGATCGAGGCGCGCCCGCGGATCGGGATCTAGAATTGCGCCGCGGAGCGCCACGAGCGCGGCAACCGACGCATGGACGTTCACCCGCGCCGAGCCGTCGAGCGAGAGGTAGACCTCCTCTTCGTACTCGTACTCGGGCTCGAGCAGCGCCGCACGGCTGCACCCGGAGGCGAGCACGGCAGCCGTCACGAGCCCTGCGACGCCTGCGATCCGCCGCCGTCCGGATGCCATCAAAGCCCAATGATATCCTGCGGCCTGAAGCCATCCGCATGTCCCGCCCCGTCCTCTTCCTCATCGACGGCAGCTCCCAGATGTACCGCGCGTATCACGCGTTCCGTGGCCGCGGGCTGACGAACCAGGAGGGCCACACCACCCACGCGGTCTACGTGTTCGTCACGATGCTGCGGAAGCTGATGAACGATCATCATCCCGAGTACATCGCCGCCTCGTTCGATCTGGCCGGCCGCACGTTCCGGGACGATCTGTTCGCCGACTACAAGGCCACGCGCGCCGCCATGCCGGACGACCTGGCCGAGCAGATCGCCTGGGTGCACGAGGCCTGCGAAGCGCTCGGCGTGCCGATCCTCACCGCCCAGGGGTACGAGGCCGATGATGTGATCGGGACGCTGGCGGAGCGTGCGGTTCCGGCCGGCTTTGACGTGGCGATCGTCTCGATCGACAAGGATTTCTTCCAGCTCGTGCGCGACGACCCGGCGGGATCCATACGCGTGTACGACCCGCGCGAGGACGGTGCATGGTTCGACGAAGCGGCCGTCGCCGGGAAGTTCGGCGTCGCGCCCGCGCATGTGGTCGACGTGCTCGCGCTGGTCGGTGACACCAGCGACAACATCCCCGGCGTCCCCGGCATCGGCAAGAAGGGGGCGATCGATCTGATCGCGGCGTCCGGCGGCCTGGATGCGCTGCTGGAGCACGCCGGCGACCTGGCTCAGCGCAAGTACCGGGAGGCCCTGCTCGCGCACCGCGAGGCGGCCCTCCGCAGCCGGGAGCTGGTGACGATCCGCCGGGATGTGCCGCTGGACGTCGATTTCGAATCCCTGCGATACCGCGGCGCTTCACGCGAGCGCTGCTACGAGCTCTTCTCCCGGCTCGCGTTCCGATCGCTCGTCAACGAATTCGCTCCGACGGCAGACACCGTCGCGAAGGACTATGCGCTCGTCGACAGCCTGGCCGGGCTCGAGGCGCTGATCGGCGACCTGCGCGCGGCCGGGGAGTTCGCGTTGCGCGTCATTCCCGACCAGCCGCTGGCGATGCGGGGCGGGGTCGTCGGGATGGCCTTCTCGACGGCCGATCGCCAGGCACGCTACGTGCCGCTCGGTCATGGGCCCGCGGGCGGAGCCGATCTGCTGTCGGGGGGTGATGCGGCGCCGCAGATTGCCCGCGAGGCCGCCCTCGAACGGCTCAAGCCGCTGCTCGAAGACGCATCGATTCGCAAGGTCGGCCACGATCTTAAATTCGACGTCGTCGTGCTCAAGAACCAGGGGATCGACCTGCGGGGGCTCACCTTCGACTCGATGCTGGCCAGTTATCTGCTCGATGCCACGCGGCCCGGCCACCCGCTCGAGGAGACCTCGATCGAGCATCTCGGCTACAAGGCGCTGACCGAAGAGGACGTATGCGGGCGCGGCGCCAGGGCGACGCCGCTCGCCGCGCAGCCCCCGGCGGCCGTGCTCAATTTCGCCGGCGAGCGGGCCGATCTGGCGCGCCAGCTGTCGAACCGGCTGGCGCCGCTGCTCGTGACCGACTCGCTCGAACAGGTCTTCCGGGACCTGGAGATGCCGCTCCTGCCCGTACTCGCCGATCTCGAGCGCGCCGGCATCCTGATCGACGGGCCTGCGCTGGCCGCCCAGTCGCAGCACATCGAGCGCGAGCTGGCCCGGTATACCTCGCGCATCTACGAGCTGGCGGGCCAGGAGTTCAACATCAACTCGCCGCGGCAGCTTGGCGAGATCCTGTTCGAGAAGCTGCAGCTTCCCACGCTGAGGAAGACGGGCAAGACCCGCTCTGCGTCCACCGCCTTCGAGGTGCTCGAGGAGCTGGCGGCGACGCACGAGGTTCCGCGGCTCGTGCTGGAATGGCGCGCGCTGCAGAAGCTGAAGAGCACCTACATCGACGCGCTCCCGCAGGTCGTGCACCCCGCCACCGGCCGCGTCCATACCTGTTTCAACCAGGCGGTCGCGGCGACGGGGCGGCTGAGCAGCTCGGATCCCAACCTGCAGAACATCCCGATCCGGACCGAGCTGGGGCGGGAGATCCGCCGCGCCTTCATCGCGGCGCCCGGCCATGTGCTCATCTCCGCCGACTATTCGCAGATCGAGCTGCGCGTGCTGGCGCACCTCGCCGACGAGCCGGCGCTCATCGACGCGTTCGCCGCCAATGAGGACATCCACGACCGCACGGCCATGAAGGTGTTCGGCGCGAACAGCGGCCTGGACAAGCACGAGCTCCGGCGCCGGGCGAAGATCGTGAACTACGCGCTGCTCTACGGAAAGACGGCGTTCACGCTCGCGAAGGACATCGGTGTGACGCAGGAGGCGGCGCAGGCATTCATCACGGCCTACTTCGCCGGTTTTCCACGCGTCCGGGCGTTCATCGATGACACGGTGGCGCGCGCCCGCGAGACGGGCGTCGTGAAGACGCTGTTCGGGCGTCGGCGGCTCGTCCCCGACTTGAACAGCCGCAACGGCCAGATCCGGGCACGGGCCGAACGCGAGACGATCAACATGCCGATTCAGGGCACCGCCGCCGACATCCTGAAGAAGGCGATGATCGATCTCCACGCCGAGCTGGCCGGGCGCCGCCTGCGCACGCGGATGATCCTCACCGTGCACGACGAGCTGCTGTTCGAAGCGCCGCGGGAAGAAGCCGAAGGGGCCGCCGAGATCGTCCGCGAGCGGATGGAAGGGGCCGCGGCGCTCAAGGTGCCGCTGACGGTCGATGTAGGGATTGCCGAGAACTGGCGCGACGCGAAGCCCTGAAACCGCCTTCACTTTCACGGGGCCACAGAGTCACAGAGACACAGAGAAGGAATTCACTCAAAAAGCTCTGTGCCTCTGTGGCTCTGTGGCTCGTGGAAACGTTCTTTAGCGCCTTGTGTCTCTCCTCACGGCCACTGTTCCTTCACCAGGTCCCACTCCGCTCGCAGCTCGCCGGCCGCCGCCTGCTCGCGGGCGCCACGCGCGCGGGCGCGCTCGGGAATGAGCACGGTCGTCACGAACCGGTCGATGTCGGCGCGCAGCGTGGGCGCGGTGTCGGGGCGCTGCGGCGCGCGCACCCAGGCCGCCACCGCGGCGCTCCACGCGCGCTCCAGATTGCCGGTGCCGCGGGCCGAGACGGCCATCCAGTAGTTCGCGGGCGCGCTGGTGGGATCCTGCTGCAGCTCGTCCTCCATCCTCGCCATCACCCGCTGCAGCGCCATCGTGCGGCGTTCCGCGCCGGCCGCGTGCGCCTCGCGGTCGAGGGCGGTCGCCCACCAGTCGAGCAGCAGCCATCGGTCGCGGAGCGGCAGCAGCGCGGCGCCGCCGAGCGCGGTCTCGAAGAGCTCCGCCGCGGCCCCGAACATGTCCGACAGGTACAGCGCCTGGCCAAACCCGACCCAGACGTCGACCTGATCGCGCGGCGAGAGGGCCGCCAGGCGGACGGCGCTGAGCGCTTCGCGGGCGGCAGCCAGATCGGCGGGGTCGGACGAGCGAAGGCGGTACCGTTCGAGGTGCGATCGCGCCGCCACAAGGGCCGCGGCGTCGGCCGCCGCCGGGTCGGCCCGAGCCGTCGACGCCGCCGCGATCGCGGCGTCGTAGTCGGCCGCGTTATAGAGGGCCCGCGCTTTCGCGAGCGACGGGTGCTCTGCGGCCGCGACCGGCCCGGCGCCGATCGACATCACAAGCGCAACCCACACCGCGGTGCGACCTCGCATCCCGCCGATCGTAGCATTACAATTCAGGGGGCAAGGGGGCAAGGATTGGGAGTCAGGAGGTAGATGAGCCAGCCGGTCATCGTGCCGCGCGACGCGCACTCGGTTTCACGCAAGCAGATTGATCCCGACGCCCTGCGAGTTCTGTATCGGCTGCATCAGCACCACTTCCTCGCCTACCTCGTCGGCGGCAGCGTCCGCGATCTGCTGCTCGGCCACCGGCCCAAGGATTTCGACATCGGCACGTCCGCGCATCCGTATCAGGTGAAGCGGCTGTTCCGCAACTGCTGGATCATCGGGCGCCGGTTCCGTCTGGCGCACGTGCGGTTTGGACCCAAGGCGATTGAGGTGGCGACGTTCAGGCGCCAGCTGTCCGCCGAAGAGCTCGCCGCCGTCGACGCCCAGCTGGCGCACGCCATTCCGGTTGACGAGGAGGGCACAGACGGCCACGTGCGGCTGCTGCACCGGGACAACACGTTCGGCACGCCCGAAGAGGATGCGTTCCGGCGGGATTTCACCGTCAACGCGCTCTTCTATGACATCGCCACGTTTTCCATCATCGACTACACCGGGGGGCTCGAGGACCTCCGCACGCGCCTGATCCGGTGCATCGGAGACCCGACCGAGCGGTTCCAGGAGGATCCGGTTCGCATGCTGCGGGCGGTCGCGATGGCGGCGCGGCTCGATTTCGCCATCGATCCGCCGATCGACGCCGCCATTGCCGCGCATCGCACCGAGATCGCGAAAAGCGCGCCGGCGCGGCTGCTCGAGGAGCTCTACAAACTGCTGCGGGCGGGCGCCTCCGAGAAGGCGTTCCGGATGCTGGCCGAGCGCCGGCTGCTCGAGCCGATCGCGCCGCAGTTCCAGACCCGCTGCGGCGATGCGCTGTGGCAGTCGCTGGCGGCGCTCGACCGCTATCTCGCCCGGTTCGAGGAGACGCCGGACACCCTCACGAACCCGATTCTGCTCGGCTCGCTCATCGTTCCGCTGGGGCTGGGGATCGGCGGGCTGCTCGCGCCGGCGCCGGCGGTGCTCACCGGCAGGGGGAAGGAGCCGGCGCTCTCGCTCGGCATGCTGCCGCTTCCGCGCCGCGACGTCGATCGCCTGCAGCACGTTCTCTCGCTCCAGCGGCGGCTGCTCGACCAGGACGCGTCGCCCCGTGCACGGCGCGCGCTGATGCATCGAGGGCCGTTCCGGGAGGCCCTCACCTGGCTGGAGATTCACGGCAGCGCGCCCGAGGCGCTCGAGCACTGGCGCGGGTTCATCGAAGCGGCAGGAGCGTTCGAGGGCGACGCGGAGGCGACCGAACCCGGGCCGCCGCGGCGGCGGCGAAGGCGCAGGCGGCGGCCACGCGCCGCGACGCAGAGTTAGCGGAGGGGACGGAGGCAACGGTCGTACCCGGAGAAGACACGGAGGAACGGAGGGTGAATGGAGAGAAAACTGTCAGGACCTGACGTTCGCCAGTTGGAATCAGATCGCCAACTACCTCTGGAGGCTCGAGGCGCTCCGACATGTGGTCTGAGCGAGGTCCCCTCCACGCCGCGGAGTGACCGGCGCCTGGCTGGCGCCGCGCCAGTGTCAATGCGATTCCGCCGATGATTGGGAGTGCGGATACGACCGCGACGGCTCATTGTCGCGCCAGTCGCCGACGGCTGCAAACGTGTTAGGCCTCATTGCGGCGTGCGGTCGGCGCGTGACCACGTATGTCGGCGTCCTTCGCTGTCGGGCTCGGCACGGAATCTGGATAGAGGGCCACCATGCATTCTGGGCAAATACCATGGCTAAACTCCGAGCGCGTCTTCTCAGTGAAATACGACTCTATTGACTGCCAGGACTCCGCAACATTTAGCCCTTCGTCGCTCCTTCTAATCTTCTTGCAGTTGGAGCAAATCGGTAGAATCGCTTCAAGATGATCGATAGTGTCTATTGCTCTGTTCAGGTGACGCTCGTAGCGAATCAATAGAAAGGAGAGCACTGCGCTGGCGAGGGCCGTAACGCCTCCCACGATGAGATGCTCCCGATCGAAGTACGAAATCTCCGGGTGGAGAACAGAGTCGACCAGCGCGTTGACATTGCCTAGCAAGACCGCTAGTACAACGAGACCCGTTGCTCGCCATGTTGTACTTCCGAAGCCTGGGTCAGAATTGTTTGACTGATTGACTTTCATTGCCTTGCTGTTCCTCAATGCGGGCCTAGACGTTCCGAATGAGCCGCGCGCCGCGGCGACATGATCGCAGGAAACTCCTGGCGCGTCGGCTCCATTCGGTTAGCCGGTCGATAGGTGCGGTCCGGAGAGAAGGGTAACAGAACGGTCCGGGGCCGGACTGATCTGTTACCTATCTTGCCGGCCGCTCAGTCGAATCGAGCGCCACGCCGCCGAGCGCCCGCGAGCGCACCGATGTTCGATGAACTTCAGGCGCCAGACGATGGCAAGGATGGTCGAATACTCGCACTGACCCGCTGCAAGTAACCCGGGCGCACGCAGCAGCCTGACGCGAACAGACGCAAGCCAACGACCGAATCCGGAAACGCTATTCGCGAGCTGAATGTGAGTTACGCGGAAAGCCCAGTGTTTACTAGCGCATCATTTTGTCGCCAAGGATTTACCGAAGGAATCTGACAGAAACGGAGAACGCGGCCATCGCGGCGCAACCAGCGTTCCAAAGATCCGCTCCGACACGGGCTGCTCCGACCGATCATGTTCTGCGAGATACAACCCGTGGGATTTCCAGCATGGGATCGGACATTTCACGGCACGACTGATCAAGATCCTGCAGGCCCGTGTCCCGACACCTGCAAATGCTTATAGAACTCGCGGAGCCGTTAAGGGCACGGCACTTGCTGCGCCGCAACTCTAAGGCTTCAAATGCCAGAAGTCGCAAAGAAAGGCGTGCAGTTCCCCTGGAACTGCCAGTGGACTCGGCTGGCTTCCCAGTTCGTTGACATCCCCGAACAGCCGGGCGGCCCGTGGGTGTGTGTGCGGCCGCGTCGCACACGCCTTACGGTGGAATGCGCTCCACCCCACGTGACCGAGGAAGAATGCGCTGGGTGCGAGTTCTGGGAGCCGGACCACCGACTCGAGTGCTAAGGATCAGCGGCGAAAGCTGATCGGCAGCGAGTATTGGGCCGCGCGTCAGGAAGTGTAAACGCCACGACATAGTTGCCGTGCCTCCGTCCCCTCCGTGCCTACCCGTGCTTGCGCTCGAACTCGCGCATGAACTGGACGAGCGCCTCGACACCGTCTTCCGGAAACGCGTTGTAGATCGACGCGCGCATGCCGCCGACCGACCGGTGCCCTTTCAGGCCGTCGAGCCCCGCGGCCGTCGACTCCTTCACGAAGGCCTTCTCGTGCTCTTCGGTCGGCAGGCGGAACGTCACGTTCATCCGCGACCGGCTCTTCTTCTGTGCCGTTCCGCGGTAGAAGCCGGTCCGGTCGATCTCGGCGTACAGCTTCGCCGCCTTGCGCTCGTTGCGTGCCCCAATCGCGTCCAGCCCGCCGAGGGAGCGGAGCCACTTCATCGTGAGCCCGAGAATGTAGACGCCGAACGTGTTCGGGGTGTTGTAGAGCGAGTTGTTGTCGGCGTGGACCTTGTAGTTCAGCATGATCGGCAGCCCGTCGGTCGACCGGGCGAGGAGATCCTCGCGGATGATCACGAGCGTGACGCCCGACGGCCCGAGATTCTTCTGCGCGCCGGCGTAGATCAGGCCAAACCGGGCGACATCGATCGGGCCGCTGAACATGTCGGAGGACGTGTCGGCCACGAGCGGCGCCGATCCGACATCGGGAATCGCCTTCCACTCGGTCCCTTCGATCGTGTTGTTGGTCGTGACGTGCACGTAGGCGGCGCCCGGCGTGAGCGTCAGCTCCTGCTGCGCGGGAAGCCGGCTGTACTTGTCGCCCTTGGTGGTCGCCGCCACGTTCACGGAGCCGACCTTCCGGGCTTCCTTGATCGCCTTGTCGGCCCACGAGCCGGTGTCGATGTAGTCGGCCGTGGCGCCCGCCATCAGCAGGTTCATCGGCACCATCGAGAACTGCAGCGTGGCGCCCCCCTGCAACATCAGGATCCGGTAGCTGGACGGAATGTTCGCCAGCGCCCGGATGTCTTCGATCGCCTGGTTCAGCAGATTCTCGAACGCGGCAGATCGATGGCTGATCTCCATCACCGACATGCCGACCCCGGGCAGCGCCACGAGATCGCGCTGCGCCTCTTCGAGGACCGGCAGCGGCAGCACCGCGGGACCGGCGGAAAAATTATAGATGCGCATATCCCTATCTTTTCACAACCTGCAGGCTCAACACGTCCGGGTTCGCCGTCCGGATGGCCTGAAGCAGCGCGCCGTCCGGCTCGCTGTCGAGACTGATGCGCGCCACGGCCGCTTCAGCCCCTTCGAAAATCACGTTTTCGGTTTCCTGGACGTTGAGATCGCGCAGCCGCAGCTGCGCGAACACATCAGCCAGCACGCCAGGCCGATCGCGGTGCCGCACGATGAGCGTGTGCGTGGCGGGCGTGCGCGATGCCAGATTCACGACATTCGGCACCTTGCCACTGTCCCGATACGTGCGAATGACACGAACCGCTTCTGCCGCGATGGCCTCCTGCGCCTGCTCCGTGGACGCACCGATGTGGTGCGTGCCGTAGACGCCGGGCAGCGCGGCCAGCGGCGGGGAAAATTCCGCGGCGCCCGCCGCCGGCTCGCCTGCAAACACGTCGAGTGCGGCCCGCACACCGCCGGTCTCCACGGCCTGTCTCAGCGCTGCCTCGTCCACGAGCTCGGCCCGTGCCGTGTTCACGAAGAGCGCGCCCGGCTTCAGGCGGCTCAGGATCGATGCGCCCACAAAATGCCCGGTCTCCGGGGTCAACGCGAGGTGCACGCTCAGCGCGTCGCTCCGCGCCGCCACGTCTTCGGGCGATCGAAAGACCGTCACCTCCAGGTCGCGCGGCAGCGCCGCCAGCGCCGCGGCGCCGTCGCGAAGGAATCGGGGACTCCAGACGATCACCTCCATGCCGAACGCGCGCGCGCGCCGGGCGACTTCCTGCCCGATGCTGCCGAACCCGAGCAGGCCGAGCGTCCGGCCGTACAGCCCCCGGGATTCGGACGCGAACTTCTTCTTGTTCCATCGGCCGGCGCGCAGCTCCGCGACGTTGTCGGGAATACGGCGATCGAGCGCAATCAGCAGCCCGATGGCCAGCTCGGCAACCGCAGTGGAGTTGCGGCCGGGGCAGTTCGACACGTAGATACCGCGCCGGGCCGCGGCCGCGACATCGATCGTGTTGACGCCGGCTCCCGCCCGCACGACGAGCGACAGGCGCGGTCCGGCATCGAGCATCGGCTCCGTCACGCGGGTCGACCGCACGACGAGCACGTCCGGCTCGGACACGCGAAGCGCCTGCTCAAGGGCGTCGCCGCTCAGATCGGGCTGGTAGAGGACCTCGCAGCCTGCTGCGCTCAGGCCCTCGAGGCCGGAAGACTCGAATGCGTCGGCTACAAGAACTCTCATAATCAACCACGAAGATCACGACGATCACCAAGGCCACGAAGACCCGTTTTCATAATGACTTCGTGTTCTTCGAGATCTTCGTGTCGTCGTGGTTCAGATCAGATGCGTGAGCAGCCCGTCGCGCAGCTTTGGCTCGAACCAGGTGGACTTCGGCGGCATGATGCTCCCGGCGTCCGAGATGGCCATCAGATCGTCCACGCTCACCGGATACATCGAGAAGGCGACCGCCGC
>Ga0156172_1057_pt1 | contig 56966 bp, 61 predicted proteins | sample RifCSPlowO2_12_FD_107825 | JGI IMG/M metagenome (GOLD analysis project Ga0156172, IMG submission 107825) | Acidobacteria bacterium RIFCSPLOWO2_12_FULL_67_14 | reverse complement strand
CCCGCCGATATCAGCGTAATTCGGTCAGCGTCACATCCAGCACACGCGACTGGCGCGGCGATCGCTGCCACTGCACGAGAATCGGGCTCTGGTAGGTGCCTTCGATGAGGCCGTGGGTGCCGTCGGGGCGCTCCGAGACGAGCAGGCTGACCGAGCGGCGCATCCGGAACAGGCGCGCGGCCGGCACGGCCAGCGTGCGGGCGAGCAGGCGTTCAACCATCGACCCGCGCAGTCCGAGCGTGTCCAGGCTCTTGTTGAGGAGCCGGACGAAGTCGTACTTGGCGTAGTCGAGCGTCTTGGCCGGAACGGCGCGCGGATTGGCGAAGGCATGGCGGCTCTTCTCGGCAAAGAACCGAAGCGGGTTGCGCATCACCTCCGCCAGATCGTGCTTCATCAGTAGCGTCTCGTACTCGTTGATCGTGAGCGCCGAATGCCGCTCCGTCGGGTCGAGCACCACGCGGAGCTGGCCCTTGCCGATGCCCGACGCGGCGACAAACTCCGAGAGCTGCGCGTACACGCCCAGGCGCGGGTCCTTGAGGTTCACCGAGTCGATCGGGTGCGCCGAGACCGGCACTTCGATCCGCGTCGTGCGCACGAGCCGTTCGCGGTTGTAGCCGATGAGGCGCGTCAGCCGGCGCCGGGGCCTTCCTTCGATCATCCCGTCCAGGTCGACGAAGAACACCGACTCGCCCGGCCGGTTCGGGTGCGTGACGCACGCCCGCAGGCCGCCGGCGATGAACGCGAGGTGCGAGTCGGCGTTTCGCGGCTCGACGGCCCGCTGGTCGGCATCGAGGTCGTTCCGCCGCTCGAGCCGATCGTGCTCGTAGCCGGCGCCTTCGGGAAACAGCGCCCGGAAGGCCTCGAGATACGTAGGAACCGCCTCCGGCTTCAGCCGAGTGGCGAGGCTGCGGTCGAGAAATCCCGCGGTCGTATGCGACGACCAGTAGAGGCAGTGCGGGTAGGCGGCCAACGCCTGGTGCTCGGTCGCGAAATGGGATCGTAGCTCCAGGACGTCGAATCGCGCTCGGGGCACGAGCTCCAGCGTGACGTCGAGTGGCTGCGCGGCCTTCAGATTCTGGTGAGACACGCGGGCGTTACAGTAGGGTAACACAGCGGCCCCATGTTGTCCGGCGTCTTTCGGTCTCGTTCCGTGCGCGTGCTGGCGGCCCTTCTGGGCGTGGCTGCCGGCTTCGCGCTGTTGCTGCACGCGCCGCCCGTACGCCGCACCGTGCTTCGTCGCGTGCTACCCGTCATCGAGGAACAGTACGGGCTGATTGTCGCCGCCGGCCGCCTCGACTACAACCTCGCGACGCTCCGGCTCGGTGTCGCCGGGCTGAGTGTGGCCGCGGTCGACTCACCGTACGACCCGTTCCTGACCGCCGACTACGTGGCCGTGACGCTGCCCTGGCGGGCGCTGCTCGGCGAGATCGCCTTTGATGACGTCACGGCCGACCGGATGCACATCGTCGCCCGCAAACGGAGCGATGGGACCACGAACCTTCCACGCACGACGGAGGAGCGTGTAGGGGAGCCGCCGCCGTTGCGGATTGCACGACTCGCGGTGCCGCAGCTGGCCGTGGAGCTGCGCGACGAGCAGGCGATCCGCCATCTCTGGATGCCCTCGGTCGACCTCCTGCTGACCCGGAACGAAGGGCATATCGCGCTGCGCCAGCCCGCCGAGCTGAATACAGAAACACAGTTCACCGCGATCTTTCGGCTTGAAGGGGGCGCAAGCTTCGACGGCCGGACGCTGGGCCTCGAGGCGGTGAACATCGAAGCGCCCGAAGGCGGTCTGAAGCTTGACGGCTCGGTCACGATCGTCGCGCAGGAGCCGTCCGTGAACATCCGCGCGCGCGGCCGCACCGATCTGACGCGACTCACAAGGTGGGTCGTGGCGAACGGCGAGCTGCCTCGCGGCGACGTCGACTTCGACGCGACCGTTAGCGGCGCGCTCGACAGCCTCGGCGCGCAGATGAGGCTCTCGAGTGATGCCATCGGATGGCAGGGCGCGTCCATGACGGACGTCGCCGCAGACGTCGGTATCAGTACGGCTGCGGTCGAGGTGAGCGATCTGCGTTTGGCATTTGCCGGTGGGCGCGTGACGGCGGGCGGCGTCCTGCCACTGGACGACGATGGTGCGGGCCAGGGGAGGGCGTCGTGGACCGGCGTCGACGCTGCAGCCGCAGTCTTGATGATGGCCCCCGACGCTGCGATGGCGCCGGCAGCCGCCACGTCGGGCGAGCTCAACGCTCGCGGGTTCGGGTCGGATGTCGAGAGCTGGTCGGCCACGCTGCGGGCGACGCTGCGGCCGGGCCGCAACGCGCGGGGCCGGCTTGCGCTCTCGGGTGACGGCACACTCGAGCTCACGAACGGCCGATGGCGGTACGTAGGCCGGCATGTGGCCGGCGGTGTGGCGCCGATTCAGGTGCGCCTCGAGGGCGTCCTTCGCGACGATGCGATCGCGGGGACCGTTCGTGTGGCCGACACCGGGCTGCCGCAGCTGCTGGCGGTGCTTCGCACAACGGGCCTCGCAGACATCCCGCCGAATCTGCTGAGGAGCGGCACCGGCCGGGTGGATCTTCAGGTTGCGGGAACGCTGGACGCACCGCGCATCGATGCCCAGGCGCGTCTCCAAGATGTGAGCGGGCCGGAGATCGAAGCGTCCGACGTGCAGGCGACGGTGTCCGGTCAGCCCGTTCAGTCGCAGCTGCAGTTCACGGCGGCGGCACCTCAGATCAGCGTATCGGGCGAGGCCATCGCCGACGTCCGGACCGCCGGGCGTCTCGCCGGCACGATCCTCACGGTGGAGGAGCTGACGGCGCGACAGCCGTCTGCGCCGGGCCGGCTCGTGGCTGCCGGCACCTACGACACACGAGCCGGCCGGTATACGGCGTCGCTCGAGGGAACGGACTGGCGGCTGATGCCGACCGCGGAGGGACCGGCTGCGGGAATCGTCAGCCTGCGTTTTGCCGGCAGCGGCACGATTGACGACCCGCAGGGCACCGGCGAGATCACCGTTCGTGAAGGGCGCTGGCAGGACCTGCCGGTCGGCTCGGTGCTCGCGTCCGTCACGCTGGATCGCCGAAGTGCGCGCATCGAAGCAGAGGCGCCGCGCTTCGTCGCGGCGGCCGATGCGCGCGTTCAGCTCGAGGCACCCTACGGGGCGGTGATCGACGCGCGTGCGGCGGGGCTCGACCTCTCGCTCCTTCGGGACTACATGGACACCGGCACGATGCTCACGGGCACTGCAACGGTCCGTCTGCACGCGGAGACGCCGCTCGAGCGCTGGCGCAGCGGATCGGCGGCAGTCGTCGTGGAGTCGTTCGACGGAGTGACCGGTGAGCTGCGCCTGAGCCTCGTTGAGCCGGCGCGCGCCCGCTACGAGGCGGAGCAGGTCCAGCTGGACTCGCTCGAGATGACCGCCGGGGACGTGCGGCTCTCGGCCTCTGGGACTCTTCCGGCATTCGAGCCGGCGCCGGGCGGGCCTGGTCTCGCCGTCACCGTGACCGGCGACGTCGATGCCGTTGCGCGCGCCGTCGCCGCAACCGGCCTGAAGAGGCTGGCCGTGACGGGCGGCACGGGCCCGCTTGCCGTGCGGGCGCGCGTGACGGGCGCGCTGCGGGCGCCGGTCGTGGCCGGCGATCTCGACGTCGGCCCCGGCTCGATCGCGCTCGAGGGTCTGCCTCCGGTCTCGGGGCTTCGGGTCAGGGCTCATGCAGAGGAAGGCTGGGTCGAGCTGCGCGAGGCCCGGCTGTCGTACGAGGGCGCCGAGGTGTCTGCCGTCGGCAAGGCGCCACTGTCTTTTCTCGCTGGGGCGGCCAGTGGAGCGGGGGTGGCGGTACGTGGGGCGGGTCCCGCCGGAGGCGCGATCGCATCGACCGGCGGACCCGCCGTCCTGCGGGTGACCGCCACGAACCTCACGCCGGCCGTGCTCGCACCGTTTGTCGAGCCGGGCACGCTGGACGAGGTCACGGGGTCGCTCGATGCAACGCTCGATGCTGCGGCCGTGACGGCCGACGTGGCCGCGCTCACGGGCGAGCTTCGCATCGACCGGTTCGACCTGAGGATTGCCGGCCTTCCCGTCACGCAGCGCATCCCTACGCGCATCGTCGCGCGCGACGGTTTCGCCCGTGTCGAGGCGTGGGAGTGGGTCGGCCAGGGCGCCACGCTCGGCGTGCGAGGACAGGTGCGGCTGAGCGATCGCCAGACCGCGATCCTTGCCAACGGCGTGCTCGACTTGAGGATGCTCACGCCCTTCGTACGGGCGGCGGGGATGACGACGGCCGGGAGGCTCGAGCCGAGGCTCTCGATTACCGGGGAGCTGACGAGTCCGCGTATCGACGGCGACCTGACCATCACCGACGGAGAGATCCGGCTGGTCGACCCGCGGGTTGTGGTGTCGGATCTGAGCGTTCGCACCGTACTGACGCGAACGACCGCTCGCGTGACGGCGATGGCCGGCTCGATCAATGGCGGCTCGATGCGTGGCGAGGGGGCCGTCGAATACACCGCGGGGTCCGGCGTGGACGCGAGTCTGACGGCCGACGTCAGAGGGATGGCGCTCGAGTTTCCGCAGGGGCTCCGCAGCGAGCTCGATGCGGAGCTGACGTTGACGGCGGGTCCGCCGGTCGATGCGAACGAGTCTCCGGCGGGACCCGCCCCACGTCCACCGCTGCGCTCTGCGTACGCAGGGCGTGTGTCGGGAACGGTGACGGTGCTTCGAGGCACGTACCGCGAGCCGATGGCCGTGGTCACGGGGCTGCTTGCCGGGCTGCGCACGCAGCGGCTGGCGGCGAGCGCCGACGCCCCGGATGCGCTCGATGCGCTGGCGCTCGATATCCGCGTGATCACCGACGAGGACGTCATCGTCGACAACAACTACGGGCGGTTCCAGCTCGGGGCGAACCTGCGCCTGATTGGAACCGCCGCCGCGCCGGCCCTTTCGGGCCGCGCTGAAGTGCGCGAAGGTGGTCAGCTCTTCGTCGGCCGCAACGTCTACGCGGTGACGTTCGGCGCTGTCGATTTCGCCAACCCGGTTGCGATTGAGCCGAACCTGAATGTGGCGGCCACCACGCGGGCCGGCGGCGAAGACATCGAAGTGACGATCACCGGTCCCGCCGAAAGCCCTTCGGTGACCATGCGTTCGAGCACCAGTCCCGATCTTGGACAGGCGGAGATCGCGTCGCTGCTGCTCACCGGCCGGCCGCTCGACGAGCTGGCGCCCGGCGACGCGACGTTTGTGGGCACCCAGGTGCTCGGCAATTTCTCGGCCGAAGTCCTCGGCTTCGCCAGCCGCGCGGTCGGCCTCGATACGCTCCGGCTGGGCGGTGTCGAAGGGCAGACGGTCCGCCGGGACCCGGGCGAAGTGGCGATCGAGCTCGACCCGGCCACGCGGATGACGTTCGGCAAGAGTCTCGGGTCGGAGGTCGACATCACGTTTTCGCAGAGCCTGCGTGAGAGCGACGCACAGACGTGGATCGTCGAGTACCTGCCGGTGCGTGGCCTCGAGCTGCGGCTCGTCTCCGATGACGATGACTTCCGGTCGTACGGGTTCCGTCACGATCTCTCGCTTGGCGGAGCGCCACGGAGTGCCGCGCGGCCGTCATCGGCAGCGAGGGAGTCTCTGCGCGTGGCGTCGGTGACGATTGCCGGCGATCCGGCGCTTCCCGAGACGCGGATTCGTGACCTGCTTCGGCTGCAGCCGGGCGATCGGTTCAATTTCGGCGCCTGGCAGGACGACCGCGACCGCCTCGAGGCGCTGTACCGGCGCGAGCACCATCTTGCCGCACGAGTGTCGGCGCGCCGATCGGACGGAGCGGACGGGGTCGCGCTCACATATGAGATTGCCGCCGGCCCCCTGACGATCGTCACCCTGATCGGCATCGACGCCGGCAGCGCACTCATGGGCCGCCTGGAGAGCGCGTGGGTGGAAGCGGTCTTCGACGACTTTCTGGTGGACGAGGCCGTTCAGATCGTCCGGAGCGATCTTGCGCGGTCGGGATACCTCCGGCCGGCCATCGACGCGCGGATTCGGAGCGAGGAGGCGCGCACGACGCTGGAGATCGGCGTCCAGGCCGGCGAGCGCAGCACGGAGACGCGTGTCCGGATTGAGGGGATCGCCGACGCGCTGGCGGCCGAGGTCGGCGGCCACCTTGCGTCGCTCGGCGTGAGCGAGCGCGCCGTTGTCGATCCGGGCGCGGCGGAGCGCGAGGCCACCGCCTATCTGCACGCGCGCGGATACCTTCAGGCTCGAGCCACCGCCGGGGCGCCGCTGTTCGACGGCGGGACCGCCGTCGTACCGCTGACCGTCAGCGCGGGTGAGGTGTTCACGATTGCGCGTGTCGCGTTCGAAGGCGCCGAGTCCCTGCCCGCCGACGTTCTTCGGGACGCGATGGCGCTCACCGAAGGGGAGCCCTACGCCCCGGCGGCGCTCGAAGCGGCGCGCGAGCGGCTGGTCGCCCTTCACCGGCGCGAAGGGTTCGCCGCCGCGACGGTGGCGGCGCGTCCGGCGGTGCGGCCGGACCGGCCGGCGGTGGACATCGTGTTCGCGGTCGATGAGGGCGCGCGGCAGGTTCTGGCCGAAGTCGTCATCAGCGGCAACCGCGCGATCGACCCGGACGTGATCACCCGTGCGCTCGACTTTCCGGCCGGCTCGCCCATGAGAGCGGAAGACGTGCTGCGGGCGCGCTCGCGCGTGTTCGACACGAGGCTCTTCCGCCGCCTCGACGTGACGTCCGAGCCGCTTTCCAGTGGGGCGGATTCCGCGAAGCGGGAAGCGGAGCAGCCGCGAGCGGATCCGCCGACTTTCCCGATGCGTCTTCGCATCGTTGTGGAGGAGTGGCCGGCCGCCCGGCTGCGCTACGGGTTCGTCGTGGCAGAGGAGCGGCCCGAGAACGACATCGAGGGGCGCGGTCTGGTGCCGGGGTTTTCCGCCGACATCACGCGGCGGACGCTGTTCGGCCGGGCCCTCACGATCGGCTCCTCGGCGGCGCTGCAGCGCCGCGAGCAGCGCGGCCGCCTGTTTGTGAGCGCCCCGACATTCCTGGGTCTTCCGGTGGAATCGTCGCTCATCGGCGAGCGGTCCCGTGAAACGTTCGAAGCGGCGACGCTGGTGACGAGCCGCAGCGGCGTCACCTGGGAGCAGCGGACGCGCGTCGGGGATCGCCTGAGCCTGTCGTACGCCTATACGTTCGAGCGGAACCACACCTTCGATACGAAGAGCACCGAGTCCGACCCGCTGGCGTTCGACATCACCGTCAACATCGCGCGGCTGAACGGCGCCGCCGCCTGGGACACGCGCGACGACCCGATCGACGCGGCCCGCGGCCTCTTCGCGTCGTCCACGATCGAGTTCGCGCCCGAGGCGGTCGGGTCGGACATCCGCTTCGTGCGGCAGGTCCAGCAGGCGTACTACTTCAGGCCGTGGCGCCGCATTGTGCTGGCGTCGGCCGCCCGGCTCGGGACGGTCGTTCCGATTGGCGGCCAGGAGCTGATCCCCTCGGAGCGCTTCTTTGCTGGGGGCTCGCGCACCGTGCGTGGTGTTCAGGAAGGCGGTCTCGGCCCGCGCGACTTCTTTGGCGCGGCCGGAGGGCGGCTGATGGTCGTGCTGAACCAGGAGGTCCGGGTACCGCTCTATCGCTGGCTGCGGGGGATCGCGTTTGTCGATGCCGGCAACGTCTTCGCCCGGCCGCGAGACGCCAGCCTGCGGGATCTCGTCGGGTCGCTCGGCCTCGGCCTGAGGCTGACGACACCGTTCGCGCTGCTGCGGATCGATTACGGGCGGACGGCCTGGGGTGCGGCCGAACCGTCAGGGCGCTGGACGTTCGGGATCGGACAGGCCTTCTAAGGCTACCTGCCGCGCACGGTTCGCATGATCTGCATCACCTCCGGGCGCTCGGGCGCCTCCGGCGCCAGCTTCAGGAACTGCTCGAAGTGGATGGCCATGCGATCCGGCCGGCCGGCGCGGTAGTGCATGAGGCCGCCGTAGTAGTGCGCGTACGCCAGCGCGGGATTGATCTCGGCGGCCCGATCGAAGGCGTCGGCCGCCGCGCGCCAGTCCTCCTGTTTCGCCAGCACCAGCCCCAGCTGGAAGTGCGCTTCGGCAAGGCGTCCGGCCATGGCGACCGCCTGTGTTGCCGAGGCGAGGGCCGCATCCGTCTGCTCGTCGAGCAGCTGCTGTGCGGAGAGGCCGATGAAGTGCCACGGGTCGTCTTCGGCGCGCGCGGCCAGCTGCCCGTACGTCTCACGCGCCTGATCGGTGGCGCCGAGCTTCTGGTGGCTCTGGCCAGCGGTGTAGACGACGGCCGGCGTGTCGGTGTCGCCGCTGGCTTCGACGACCTGCTGATACCGGCCGGCTTCGTACAGCTTCCTGACCTCGGCCGCATCCTGGGCGCCGGCGAGCGCCGGAACCAAAACGAAAGCGAAGACAATTCTTTTCATGGTCGTGGCTCCGGCCCACCTAGTGCCTGATTGTACGGCACGTGTTGCGCTTATCGTGCCAACGTGACCCGTTTCGAACGCTACGGCAGGGACAGGGACAACGAGGCCGCCGTGCTGAATCTGTCCGGTTTTCGCACCATCGAGGATCGAACGGCAGGACGGGGCCTGATCGCCATCGGCAACGCAACCGTAGGCCGGGTCGTTTTCGACCACCTTCTGAGCCACCTGCCGCGCGTCGCCTCCCAGGCTCTTCATGCCGATCGGCGCGATACCGCGGCTCAGGAGCACCGGCAGCACCTCCGCCTCGAACGACCGGAACGGCGCGTCGAAGCAATTGAGCGGGATCTGGCACGCATCGAATACGAAGTCGTGCGCCAGCGTCTGGAGGTGAATATGAATATCAGCGGTCACAAGGAGCGACTGAGACTGAGTCTCGGATGCAAGCTGCGGCCCGCCGGTCGCCGTGCTTGCGTGTACGCGGCTCCGCACGTACGATCTTCTTTACGCGCGGCGGCCTGCGAAGGTCCGCAGCGGCCGTGCGGCGAAGGAGGCGGCATGCGTGGAAACGACAAGGTCATAGCTGAGCTCAATGAAGCGCTCCGGGAGGAGCTGACGGCGATCAACCAGTACTTCATTCACGGCGAGATGTGCCACAACTGGGGATACCATCGTCTCGGCTCGTACATCCGGAAGCAGGCGATCGACGAGATGAAGCATGCCGAAGGGCTGATCGAGCGGATTCTGTTCCTCGACGGCACGCCGAAGATGGAATACCTCGACCTGAACGTCGGCGAGAACGTGCGCCAGCAGATCGAGGCGGACCTCAAGCTCGAGATCAACGCGGTGGCGATGTACAACAAGGCGATCAAGGTCGCCCGCGATCAGGGCGACGACCAGTCGCGCGATCTCTTCTCGCAGCTCCTCAAGGACGAGGAGGCGCACGTCGACTGGCTCGAGGCTCAGGTGCATCTCATCAAGGAGATGGGCTACGAGCGGTACCTGTCGATGCAGATGGAAGGGAAGAACGAGTAACATCGATGATCGATGATCTGGTCATCGATCATCGATCATCGATCCACCGATCCATCGAGGGGTTTAGGTGGCTGACGCTTCCACCGTGATGTTCACGGAGCCGCGGATGGCGTTCGAGATCGGGCACCCCTTTTCCGCGCCGGTCGCCAGCTCCTGAATCGTGGCGCGGTCGATGCCTTCGAGCCCCTCCACCACGGCCTTCAGATGCGAGCTGACGACCTTGAGGCCGGCATCGCTCTTGTCGCCGGCGATCGTGGCTGTCACGCGGACGCGCCGCGCCTTCCCGCCCTGCTTGCCGATCGTATTGGTCAGCACCATCGCGTAACAGACGGCGTGTGACGCGGCCATGAACTCCTCCGGCGTCGTCTTGCCGTCGCCTTCGGGCGCGATACGGCTGGGGAACGTGACCGGCAGCGAGAATGCGCCGGTGCCCGCCTTGGCCGTGCCGCTGCCTTCCATGAGAGTACCAGTCCAGTCCACATCAGCATGCCGCGCGAACGTTGCCATAGCGTCTACTCCAGTGTGTGCGTATGGGATGAAGGCAATGAGTATTGCATAGTCCGACGCGGGATGCGGGACGTCAATACGGCGTCGAGCTCGTGCGGCGATGGTTCGAGATCGGCAACGACCCCGCATCGATCCCCGATCCTACCGCTGGTTGGCCGTGGCCTGAGCGGCGCGAAACACGCGGGAGGGGAGCGGATGGCCGACGAGCGGCTCGAGCGGCCGCGAGGCCTCGATCAGACGGTCGAGCTGGACGCCCGACTCGATCCCGAGCCCATCCAGCAGGTAGACGAGGTCCTCGGTTGCCAGATTTCCGGTCGCGCCGGGCGCATACGGACACCCGCCCAGGCCGCCGGCCGACGCGTCGAACCTGGTGATGCCGGCCTGAAGCCCCGTGTACACGTTGACGAGCGCGGTCCCGCGCGTGTCGTGGAAGTGCAGCGCCAGGCTCGTCAGCGGCACCCGGCTCGTCACCTGTTCGAGGACGTCGAGCACTAGCCGCGGATGGGCGACGCCGATCGTGTCGCTGAGCGCCACTTCGTAGATGCCGGCGTCGATCAGGCGCGCGGTCAGATCGCGAACCCGTGAAGGCGCGACCGGCCCCTCGAACGGGCACCCGAAGCTCGTCGAGAGGTACGCGCGGACGGGCAGGCCAGAGCTTCGCGCCTCCCGGCAGACGTCCGCCACGGTCGCGAGCGCCTCCTCTACGGTCTGATTCAGGTTGCGTCGACTGAACGCCTCCGTCGCGGCGGGGAAGATGGCCACCTCGTCGACGCCCGCGTCGCGCGCGCGCGACAGGCCGACGAGGTTCGGGATGAGCGCGGTGTAGCGGACGCCCGCCTTGCGGGTGATACCGGCACACACCTCCGCGGCATCGGCCATCTGCGGCAGATACTTCGTCGTGACGAACGCCGTGACCTCGATCGTCGAGTGCCCCGCGTCGGCAAGCCGGTTGACGAAGGCGATCTTGTGGGCGGCCGGCACGAAGACCGGCTCGTTCTGAAGACCGTCGCGCGGGCCGACTTCAACCAGCCGGACTTTCGACGGCAGAACTGCGTTGTGCATACCCTCTCATTCCAGCTCGACCAGCGCAATCCCCGGCTGCACCAGCTGGCCGGGCTTGCATGCCACGCGCGCGACGCGGCCGGCACGCGGCGCGCGGATCGGCAGCTCCATTTTCATCGCTTCGAGCATGACGAGCACATCCCCCCTGGCCACCGTCTGGCCCGGCGCCACGTTGACGGCGGCGACCGTTGCCGGCATGGGTGAGGCCAGCGCCAGCTCGTCGTCATGCCGGCGGTCAGGGGCAGTGGCCGGGTCACCGGCAGCCGGCCGTACGTCGATCACATAGACGTGGCCGTCCAGGAACACCCATCGCGCCTGCGGCGGCCCGGCCGCGTACGCAAGCCGGCCGGCGACGAGATATCGCCCATGACCGAGATCCGTCACCTCACCCACGCCAGCCTCGCAGCGCGCTCCACGGGTCCGCGGCAGGGGAGTCGGCACCTGTGGCACCGGTCTCAGCCGCCGGTACGGCTCGCGCGGCCGCCATGGCCTCTGCGGGCGGTGTCCCGGCAAGCCGGGCGATGAGCGCGTCCCGTTCTTCGTCCACCAGCCGCGTGTCGGTGTCGCCGCCGACGACGCGTGGATGCTCGAGCAGCGCCATCAGAAAGGAAGCATTGGTGCGGATGCCGAGCACCGGAAACTCCCGCAGCGCCGCCAGTGCGCGCCGCCGTGCAGCCTCGCGCGTCTCCGCCTGCGCCACCAGCTTCGCGATCAGCGGATCGTAGTGCACGGAGATGTCGTCACCTTCTGCCACGCCGCTGTCGATGCGCACGCCCGGCATCGACGGCTGGCGATACAGCAGCAGTCTCCCGGCCTGCGGCAGATAGTCCCGGGCGGGATCTTCGGCATACACGCGGACCTCAATCGCATGCCCGCGCTGACGGAGGTTCTCCTGGGCCCAGGCGAGCGGCTCGCCAGCGGCGATCGCAATCTGCGCGCGGACCAGATCGACGCCGGTGACCTGCTCGGTGATCGGATGTTCGACCTGGAGCCGCGTGTTCACTTCGAGAAAGTAGAAGCGTGCCTGGTCGCCGGTGCCCTCGAGAAGGAACTCGACGGTCCCGGCGTTGCGGTAGCCTGCCTGCTGCGCGAGCCTGACGGCCGCCTCTCCCAGACGTGCGCGGAGCGCCGGCGTCACGGCCGGCGACGGCGTCTCCTCGACCACCTTCTGATGTCTCCGCTGGAGCGAGCACTCGCGCTCGAACAGGTGCACGACGCCGCCATGGTGGTCGGCGAGAATCTGCACTTCGACATGGCGGGGGCGTTCGATGAGGCGCTCCAGATACAACGCGCCGTCTCCGAATGCCGCGATCGCCTCGCGCCGCGCCTGAGCAATCGCCGGCGGGAGCAACGCCTCCTCGCGCACCGTCTTCATCCCGATGCCGCCGCCCCCCGCCGACGGCTTGACGAGCAGCGGAAACCCGACCCGGCGGGCCGCCCCGGCAATCGTCTCGTCGCGCTGATCGATCGGTACGCTCCCCGGGACGACCGGGATTCCGGCCTCGGCGGCGAGAGCGCGGGCGGCGATCTTCGAACCGAGGCGCGCGATGACGTCAGCCGGCGGGCCAACAAAGGCTATCCCGGCGCGGGCGCAGGCGGCCGCAAACGCAGCGCTTTCGGCCAGGAACCCGTACCCGGGATGAATCGCCTCGGCCTGCACCTGGCGTGCCGCCGCGAGGACTGCGTCAATGGAGAGATAGCTCTCCGCGGGCGACGCAGGGCCGAGGCGTACGGCGCGGTCGGCCAGCAGCACGTGCAGGGCGCGCGCGTCGGCGTCGGAGTACACGGCCACCGACTCGGTCCCGAGCTCGCGGCACGCGCGAATCACGCGCACCGCAATCTCGCCGCGGTTGGCAATCAGCAGGCGTTTGAACATACCGATACGGGGTCACAGAGGCACAGAGTCACAGAGCGGGACTTGTCTATTTCTCTGTGTCTCTGTGGCTCTGTGGCTTGTCGCGCTGAATGTCGTGGTGCCATGTTGGCTTGCGCTTCTCCAGGAACGCCCGAATGCCTTCCTGCCCCTCCGAGGACGCCCGCCGTTCGGCGATCGTCTCCGCGGTGAGGCCGATCGTCTCTTCGGTGCGGCGCTCCGAGACCGTCCGGATCAGCTCTTTCGCGGTGGCAATCGCCTCGGGGCCGCCGCCGAGCATCTCCTGAACGTAGGCCTTCACCCGGGCATCGAGCTGCTCGGCGGGCACCACCGCGTGGACGAGTCCAATCTTCAATGCGTGGGCCGCGTCGAAGCGCATGCCGGTCAGGAAGAGCTCGCCGGCGGCCGACACGCCAATCCTGGCGATCACGTACGGCGACACCACGGCCGGCACGATCCCCAGCTTCACCTCGGTGAACCCGAAGACCGCGCGGTCGTCGGCGACCGCCACGTCGCAGACGGCGGCGAGGCCCGCCCCGCCGCCGAGGGCGGCGCCGTGAATGCGGCCGATGAGCGGGATCGGCAGGCGGCTGAGCGCCGCGTACATGGCCGCCGCGGCGGTCGCATCCAGCACGTTCTCGCCGAGCGTGAACGACGCCATCCGCGCCATCCAGGTCAGGTCCGCTCCGGCGCAGAACGCCTGCCCGGCCCCGGCCAGCACCGCCACGCGCACGCTGCGATCGGCGGCAGTCCGCGCCGCCCACTCGGTCAGCTCCCGGATCACGACCTCATTGAACGCGTTCCGGACGTCGGGCCGGTTCAGCGTGACGTATTCGACGGGGCCGTCGCGACGCGTCTGGATGAACTGATACGTCATAAGACGTCAACCACGGAGATCACGAAGGCTGCGAAGGTCGCGGAGCGCTTTCAGCATAGGAGAAGACGATTGATTCGTGCCCTTCGTGATCTTCGTGCCTTCGTGGTTACATCCGGAAGACGCCGAACCTGGCCGGCGGAATCGGCGCATTGAAGGCCGCGGAGATTCCGAGCGCCAGCGCCTCGCGCGTCTGCGCCGGGTCCAGAATGCCGTCGTCCCAGAGCCGCGCGGTGGAGTAGTAGGGCGAGCCCTCCGTCTCGTACTTCTCGAGAATCGGCTCGCGGATGGCGCGCTCTTCGTCATCGCTCAGCGTGCCGCCGTCGCGCGCGAGCTGATCCCGCTTCACCGTGGTGAGCACGGCTGCCGCCTGCTCGCCACCCATGACCGAAATGCGGGCGTTGGGCCACATCCAGAGGAGCCTCGGTTCGTAGGCGCGGCCGCACATGCCGTAGTTGCCCGCGCCGAAGGAGCCGCCGATGACGACCGTGAACTTCGGCACGACCGAGTTGGCGACGGCATGCACCATCTTGGCGCCGTCTTTGGCAATGCCGCTGCGCTCGTACTGGCGGCCGACGATGAAGCCGGTGATGTTCTGGAGAAAGACGAGGGGGATGCCGCGCTGGTTGCAGAGCTCGATGAAGTGCGTGGCCTTGAGCGCCGACTCGGAAAAGAGCACGCCGTTGTTCGCGAGGATGCCGACGAGAAATCCGTGCAGCCGGGCGAAGCCCGTGACCAGCGTCTGCCCGTACCGCGCCTTGAACTCGTCCAGCCGGGAGCCGTCCACGAGCCTCGCGATGACTTCGCGCACGTCGTACGGCCTGCGCGGATCGGCCTGCACGATGCCGTAGATCTCTTCCGGATCGTACGCGGGAGCCTCGGGCGTCGCCACGTCGGCCGGCATCGCCTTGCGGCCGGTCAGCGTCGAGACGATCGTTCGCGTCACCTGGAGTGCGTGCGCATCATCGTCGGCCAGATAGTCGGCCACGCCCGACAGGCGCGTATGGACGTCGGCGCCGCCGAGCTCCTCGGCGCTCACTTCTTCGCCGGTGGCGGCTTTGACGAGGGGAGGCCCGCCGAGAAAGATGGTTCCGGTCCCCCGGACGATCACGGTCTCGTCGGACATCGCCGGGACGTACGCGCCGCCGGCCGTGCACGAGCCCATGACCACTGCAATCTGCGCGATGCCTTCCGCCGACATCCGTGCCTGATTGAAGAAGATGCGCCCGAAGTGCTCCCTGTCGGGGAAGACCTCGGCCTGCATCGGCAGAAACGCGCCGCCCGAATCGACCAGATAGACGCACGGCAGGCGGTTCTCGAGCGCCACCTGCTGGGCGCGCAGATGCTTCTTGACCGTGACGGGATAGTACGTGCCGCCTTTCACCGTGGCGTCGTTGGCCACGACGATCGCTTCGCGGCCGGAGATACGGCCGATGCCGGTCACAAGGCCGGCGCCCGGCGCCTCGTTCTCGTACATCTCCCAGGCCGCCAGCGGCGACAGCTCCAGAAACGGAGAGCCCGGGTCGAGCAGCAGGTCGAGCCGTTCGCGGACCGGCAGCTTGCCCTGCTGGCGATGGCGCTCGAGGTACCGGGGGCCACCCCCCTGACGGCAGACGGTGATCCGGTCGCGCAGCTGCTTGACGAGACCGGCCATGCGGGCGTGGTTGTCGCGGAACTCCTCGGACTCGGGGCGAATGTGGCTCTCGAGGCGGGGGCTCACCATCCCCAGCAGTCGGAGCGGTTGGCCGAGGCCGACTGGGCCTTGAAGTCCGACATCGGCGGCATTATAGGGCTGAATTAGCGAACGGTGGATAACTGTATTTAATATATACAGCATGTACCGTTTCCGCTGGTTGCTCATGGTTCTGTATTGTTTGGAAACGGTCTTGTGCTAGCATAGCCCTCCTTCGCCGACGCAGGCCGAATATGTCCAGTCTCCCGACCCCCTCGAACAAACGCCGCAGGCGAGTGCTTGCGATCGACGATGAGCCGGCGATGACCGAGTGGCTGAAGATGGTCATCGAAGCCGACGGGTATGAAGTCCGCACCGCGCTCATCGGCACGCGCGGCGAGGAGATCTTCAAGCAGTGGCGGCCGGATGTGGTCGTCACGGATCTGATGCTGCCCGATCTCGACGGCATCGCCCTGCTGCGGCGCCTCAAGGAGATCGACGCGGCACCCGAAGTCATCATCATCAGCGGGCAGGGGACGCTGGCGCGGGCGGTGGAAGCCGGGCAGGCGGGCGCCTTCTTCTTCCTCGAGAAGCCGGTCAGCCAGGACGGCCTGATGGATCTGATCCGCCGCGCGATCGAGCAGACGCAGGCGCGGGCGGAGCACAAGCAGATGAAGGAGCAGATCCGCGGCCAGTACAGCTTCGCCAACATCATCGGACAGAGCAAGAAGATGAAGGATCTGTTCGAGCTGGTGGAGAGCGTGGCGGCCAGCGACGCGAACATCCTGATTCAGGGGGAGAACGGTACCGGCAAGGAGCTGATCGCGAACGCGATCCACTACAACTCCAACCGGGTGAAGGGCCCGTTCATCAAGATCAACTGCGCGGCGATCCCGAAGGACCTCATCGAGAGCGAGCTGTTCGGCTACAAGAAGGGCGCCTTCACCGGCGCCAACACCGACAAGATCGGCCTGTTCGAGATGGCCGAGAGCGGGTCGCTCCTCCTCGACGAGATCGGCGAGATGCCGTCGTACCTGCAGACGAAGCTGCTGCGGGTGCTCCAGGAGCGGGAGTACCGACCCATCGGCAGCGACCGCCTGGTGCACGTCGACTTCCGGCTGATCTGCGCCACCAACATCGACCTCGAAGTGGCGCTCCGCGAGGGGAAGCTTCGCGAGGACCTCTATTTCCGGATCAACACGATCACGCTGCGGGTGGCCCCGCTCCGGGAGCGGACCGAGGACATTCCACTGCTGTGCAATCACTTCCTCTCGAAGTTCAACGAGCGGTACCAGAAGAACGTCCGCTCGATCTCGCCGGCCGCCTACCACCTGCTCATCCGTAACCGGTGGGCGGGCAACGTGCGGGAACTGGAGAACGCGATCGAGCGCGCGGTGCTCGTCTGTAAGACAGGCGAGATTCAGCCGGGCGATCTGCCCGAGTCGATTCGCGAAGAGGGGAGCCCGGCGCAGGAGTTCACGGTTCCGCCGCACCGGACGCTGGCCGAGATCGAGAAGATGGCCATCCTGCAGACGCTGCAGCGCACGAACTGGAACAAGCAGGAGGCGGCGCAGATTCTCGGCCTCTATCGTCCGACCCTCTACAGCAAGATGAAGAAGCACGAGATCCAGGATCAGCGCGCCCAGCAGCGGGCCGCGGCGGCCCAGGCGGCGACGACGCGGTAGCTCATCCCCCCAAGTTCTAAGTCATCTGGCCCACCCGTTGCACCACGGTTGGGGCGTGTTCGAGCGCGTCGGCCTTGCCATCCTCGCGGCGCTCGGGTGGATTGGAGAGCTGTCGCTCTTCGGCGCCCGCGCGCTCCGCGACATGGTCCTCCCGCCGTACGAGGTCCGGGAAGTCACCCGCCATGTCTGCGAGATCGGCTGGCGGTCGGTCCCGCTCATCGCCACGTCCGGGTTTGCGATCGGAAACGGCTGCGCGTGGCACCCGTTTTGGAAGCGTATACCGCTGGGGTCCAATGCAGGAGGTAGTGTGAACGAACAATCTCGCGTCATTGTCGGAGCCGTAGCGGGCGCGCTGTGCGGCGCGGCGGTCAGTTACCTCTTCTTTACTCAACATGGGCGTATCATGCGCGACCGCCTCGAGCCGGCGATCGACGACCTGCGCCGTGAGTTCGGCCGATTCCAGAAGACGCTCGAGAAGATGGGGGACCTGGCCAACGACAGCATGCGGGTCGTCGAGGAATTCAAGGCGGCCCGGATGCAGTACCCGACCGGGACCACGTCACATTGACCGCCATGATTGAAGCGAATCTGGACACCACCAATCTGCTGCTCGGGATCATGGCGGCGGTCAGCGTGCTGCAGGCGCTGCTGCTGGTTGCGGGAGGGGTCGTCTGCTACCGGATGTACCGGCGGTCGATGGCGGTCATTCGCGGCCTGGAAGAGCGGCAGATCGCGCCGCTCGCCGCGAAAGTCAATGCCCTGATCGTCCGCGTCGACGACATCCTCGGCGACGTGAGGAACGTTACCGCCCTCGTGACCCACCGGACCGAACGTGTCGACGCGGCCATTGACCAGACCATCCACCGCGTGGACGAGACCGCCGGGCGCGTGCGCGCGTCGGTGGCGTCGCGCGTCAGCCAGCTCGCCGCACTGGTGCGGGGGCTTCGTGGGGTGATCGGCGGGGCCGGCAACGGCCGTCGCACGACGCCGACCGCCGTGTAACGCGCGTTTTCAGATTCGAGTCTTTGGGTTTTGGGATTTGGATTATTGGATTAAAGGGGGGACAACATGGCCGACAACTACGATCGGTACGAGGGTGAAGGGGGCGGAGGATTCATCATGGGCCTGCTGGCCGGCACGGTGCTCGGCGCGGGGCTCGGCATCCTGCTGGCGCCGAAGGCGGGCGCGGACCTGCGCGGCCAGCTGGGCGAGCAGGCGCGCAACGTCGGGTCGAAGGCATCCGAGCAGTACCGGCGGGCGTCCGAGACGGCAAGCGGCTGGGCGGAGCGCGGCCGCGACATGGTCAACCAGGCACGCGACGCCGTGGCACGGGGCGCCGAGGAAGCGCGCGGCCAGACCGGCGCCACTACCGACAGCAGCTACAGCCCTGGTCCGACGCCGCCCGGCTCGGGCAGCGACTACGGGAGGTCGTAGGTTCGGCGGGTCCGCCGGTCGAGGCGATTTAGTCTCCGGCGGAACCCGCCCCACGCCTCATGAGTGGGGCGGGTCCCGCGGCGACTCGTCAAGACGTCGAGCCGTGGCCCCGCCGTCCGTCATAATCGCAGTGTGACGCTCATCCGGACCCTGCTGCGCTTCCGGGCGGAGCTTCGCTTTTCGGGCCTCGCCGCGTGGCGCGGCTTCGTGCGGTTGATCAACGGCAACGACCTGACCCACGCCGCCGCAATCGCCTATTACGCGCTGCTCTCGCTCTTTCCGTTCCTGCTCCTCGTCATCTCGATCTTCGCGTCGATTACCGCGGACGAAGGCGACCGCCGCGCGGTGCTCGGCTTCGTGCTCCGGTACTTTCCGACCCAGTTCGAATTCGTCAACACGCAACTCGAGGCGTTCCGCCAGACGCGCCTGCAGCTCGGCGTCGCGGGAGGGCTGGCGCTCATCTGGGCGTCGCTCGGCGTGTTCGGCGCGGTGACGAGCGCGGTCAACGAGGCCTGGGGGGTCGAGAAGCAGCGCAGCTTCTTCAAGCACCGCATGGTCTCCTTCCTGATGCTCGTGGCCAGCGGCGGCGTGCTGATTGTGGCGCTGCTGCTCGTGAGCGCCATCGAGGTGGCCGGCGCGTCCTGGTTCGGCGTGATGCTGGCCCGGTTCGAATGGCTGCGGGCGCTGCAGACGCTGACCTTCACCTACTCGGCGACGATCCTGCTGATCCTCGCCGTCGGGCTCCTTTATTACTTCATTCCGAACGCGAAGACGCGGTTTCGTGACGTCTGGGTCGGCGCGGTGCTGACCGGCGTCCTCTGGCGGTTCGCATTCGATGGCTTTTCGTGGTACATCGGCCGGAGCGGAGGCTTCACGCTCATACACGGGTCGATTGCCGCGGTGGTCGTGTTCTTGCTGTGGGTTTATGTCTCGTCGATCATTCTGATGTACGGAGTTGAGTTCACGGCGGCCTACGCCCGCCTCAGACGCCGGCGGCCGGATGAAATGCCGGCCGCCCCGACACCACGAGTATGAGGCCCAGCGTGTTCTTCGTGTCCTCTGTGGCCATCGTCGTCTTCGTGTGCTTCGTGGCCACATTGCAGGCGCGACAGTTCTCACTGGTATCGGTTCAACAGGAGATCGAGATCGGCCAGGAGGCGAACGCGCAGGTCCGCAGAAAGATTCCGGAGCTTCGCGACGCGCAGGTGACCGCCTACGTGCGCGGGATTGGCGAGCGGCTCGTGCGGCAAGCGCAGGGGCCGAAGTACCCGTACAGCTTTTCTGTGGCCGATTACCGTGAGATCAACGCGTTTGCGCTGCCGGGCGGCCCCGTCTGGCTGCATCGCGGGGCGATCCATGCAGCGACCAATGAGTCGCAGGTGGCCGGCGTGCTGGCGCACGAAGTCGCCCACATCGCGCAGCGCCATGCGGCCGGTCAGCTCACGAAGGGCATCATGGCCAACCTGGGCCTGGGCCTGCTCGGGGCGGTGCTCGGCAACGGCGCCGGTGCGAGCACGGCACAGGCGGCCGCGGGTCTGCTCGCCAACGGCGTCTTCATGAAGTTCAGCCGCGACGACGAGCGGGAAGCGGATCGGGTGGGCCTCCAGCTGCTGCGCCGTGCCGGTTGGGATGGCCGCGGCATGGTCGAGTTGTTCGAGATTCTCCAACGCGAGGCGAGCCGCAACCCGGGCAGCGTCGAGCTGTTCTTCTCGAGCCATCCATCGCCGCAGGACCGGATGGCGAGGCTGCGGGAGTCGGTGGGCCGCGGTGGAACGCGCGACACCGCGCAGTTCCAGTCGATCAAGTCGCGCCTGCAGCGCATGGCCCCGCCGAAGGCAATGCCGCGACAATAGGGGAATGCCCAATCGCCTCGCAACCGAACAGAGCCCCTACCTCCTCCAGCACAAGGACAACCCGGTCGATTGGTACCCCTGGGGCGATGCGGCATTCGAGCGCGCGCGCCGCGAGGACAAGCCGATCTTCCTCTCGGTCGGCTACTCGACCTGTCACTGGTGCCATGTCATGGAGCACGAGAGCTTCGAGAATGGCTCGGTGGCCGGTCTGCTCAACGAGCACTTCGTATCGATCAAAGTCGATCGGGAAGAGCGTCCGGACGTCGACCGCGTGTACATGACGTACGTGCAGGTCACGACCGGCTCCGGCGGATGGCCGATGAGTGTCTGGCTGACGCCTTCGCTCGAGCCGTTCTACGGAGGGACGTACTTTCCGCCGACGTCCCGATGGGGCAGGCCGGGCTTTGTCGAAGTGATCGAGGAGATCGCGCGCCTCTGGCGCGAGGAGCGCGACCGCATCCTGCAGTCGGCCGCCGACACGGTCGAGCGCCTCCGATCGCTGGGCGGCCGCCTCCGTGGCGGTGCGGTGCCCGGCCCCGGGGTCCTCACGCAGGCGGTTCGTGAGTATGCCGGCGCCTTCGACAGCCGCCGCGGCGGGTTCGGCAGCGCGCCGAAGTTCCCGCGGCCGAGCGAACTGCTGTTCCTCCTCCGCGAGCACCATCGGGCCGGCGGTGCCCGGGCGGCGAGCCGGGCGGGAGACGACCCGCTCGAGATGGCCGTGACGACACTCCGCGCGATGGCCATGGGAGGGATGCGCGATCACCTCGGCGGCGGGTTCCACCGGTATTCCGTGGATGCCGACTGGCGGGTTCCCCATTTCGAGAAGATGCTGTACGACCAGGCGCAGCTCGTCCTGGCGTATCTCGAGGCCGCGCAGGTCACCGGCGAGCCCTTCTTCGCGGACGTTGCCACCGATACCCTCGAGTACATCCGGCGGGACCTGACAGACGCCGGCGGCGGCTTCTATTCGGCTGAGGACGCCGACAGCGTGCCTCCGGAAGAAGCGGACAAGTCCCACACCCCAAATCCCAAATCCCAAAGCGTCCCGCCCAAGAGCGAGGGCGCCTTCTATATCTGGCGCGACGAGGAGATCGGCGACGCGCTTGGCGACGAGGCGGACCTGTTTCGGCTGCGGTACGGAGTGCTGCCGGACGGCAATGCGCCGTTCGATCCGCAGGACGAGTTCACGGGCAAGAACCTGCTGTACACGGCACGGTCCCTTGAGGAGGTGGCGTCGATCACCGGCAGGACGCCTGACGCGGCTGCTGCCGCGATCGAACGCTCGAGGGGAATCCTGCGTGGAATCCGCGCCACTCGGCCTCGCCCGCACCTGGACGACAAGATCCTGACCGCATGGAACGGCCTCATGATCGGCGCGTTCGCCCGCGCGGCGCGCACGCTCGACGGGGGACGGTCGTACCTCGAGGACGCGAGGCGTGCGGCCGCGTTTCTTCAGACGCACCTGTGGCGGAGGAGCGACGCGACGCTGCTCAGGCGCTATCGGCAGGGCGATGCGGCCGTCGAGGCGTATGCCGAAGACTACGCCTACCTGATCTTCGGGCTGCTGGAACTGTTCCAGGCCGGCGGCGATCCAGGATGGCTCGAGTGGGCGCTGACGCTGCAGCGCCGGATGGACGAGCTCTTCTGGGACGCCGAGCACGGCGGCTGGTACAGCACCACCGGCAGGGACACGTCGGTGTTGCTGCGGTTGAAGGAGGAGTACGACGGCGCGGAGCCGGCGGCCAGCTCGGTGGCAGTCCTGAACCTGCTCGTGCTGTCGCATCTGACAGGCGGGCCTGAAGGCCCGCCACTACGATCCCACCCCTCCGGTCGTAGCGGCGGGGCTTCAGCCCCGCCGGACCAGACCATGGCCGAACGGATCGAGCGGGCGATCGGCCTGTTCAGCGCCGGTGGCACGATCCACGGGCGGGTCGTCCCGTTCCTGCTGGCGGCGCTGTCCACCTATCATGCCGGCATCTCTCAGATCGTGGTCGCGGGCGAGCCGGATGCGGCGGATACGGCTGCCTTGACGGCCGTGATCAGACGTCGGTACCTGCCGACTGCCGTCCTCGTCCCGGTGGCAGAGACCCGTCGCCGCGCGCTTGCGGCGCTTCTTCCGTGGACCGGGGCGCTCCGCGCCCGCGAAGGCCGTGCGACGGCGTACGTCTGCCACGACTTTGCCTGCCAGGCGCCGACCACCTCACCAGAGGAGCTCGACGCTATTCTGGACAATGCCTAATGCTCAATGCGGATCGTCAGCCCCTTCGAGAGCGGGGGCGTGGTGATCGCCCTCGAGCTGACGCTCGGCGCCGTGGTGGCCGGGCCGTTCGACGTGCCCGAGAGCACTCTCAGCGGCGCCATCGCGCGCGTCACGGCCGCCCAGCGTTCGACCCCCATCTCGATTCACTGACCGGCGGGTCCACGGCTCGGTGGTTTGAAACGTGCCGGGGACCCGCCCCACGTACAAGAGGAATGTGGGGCGGGTTACGCCGGAGATCCTATCGCATCGACCGGCGGACCCGTCGGGCTAGAACCTGTAGGTGTACAGCACTTTCGACGCGATCCGCTTGTCGAGCGTTGCCAGGCGGTTGTGCAGCGGGTCGTCGAGCCAGTTGTGCGTGTAGACGATGTACAGATCGTTGCCTGGCGTGACGATCCAGCGGAAGCGTGACTGCCAGCCAAGCACCGCGCTCTGCGAGTCGTACTGGATGTTGTTGACGAGCGCGATGAACGGTGTGAACTGCGTTTCGCCGACGACGCGATACAGCCGCGTGGCGAAGGACCCCTCGGGGAGCTTGATGCTGTTCCACTGACCGGTCAGGTACAGGATCAGTCCGGGCCGCAGCCGCATGTTCAGCGTCAGGTTGCGCTCGCTGCGCGTGCCGCTGTAGAAGTCGCCCGTCTCGTAGCGGGCGTTCACGGCGAGCATGCGCCGGTTGGCGGTCTGCCCCCACAGCCGTATCCGATCGAAGGTGTACTCCGAGCCGATCGGCAGCGTGATGTCACGCGAGATCTCGAACGGCGCGTCGAGTCGCTCGTAGCGGCGCATCAGCACGACGCCACCCATCTCCTGGCTGTGCAACTGTATCTGGAACGGTGTGAGCTCGACGTAGCGCGTCAGCAGCCGGTTCTGCAGGTCGGTCTGAATATCGCCGGCGCCCCCGAACGTGAACTGGCGGATGTACCGATGGCTGCGCGGCCGCGGCCCGTAGTCCACGAGCTGCGTGTACTGGCGGTACGCCTGACGCGTGATGAACCCGACGGCCGGGTCGAAGTGCTCCTGGACCTCCAGCGCGTCGGCGCGCAGGTTCCAGAGATCGTTCGGGTAATCGAGCGTCGCGCCGAAGGCCGATGTGCCGGTCGACACGCCGGGCCGGCTTGTATGGAGGAACCAGCCGCCGGCCTCGAGATTCTCGCTGCCGAGAAAGCTTGACGTGGCGAGCTTGGCGTCGATCCCGGCCGCCTGCGATGTTCCGCCGCCGGCGATCCGGGGGTCGCGCCGTGTCCACACCGCCCCGATGTAGGACTGCTGCAGCAGGCGTCGTTTGAGCCGCACGACGGTGAAGTCCTCGCTGGCGGCATCGGCATCCGCGTCCTCGCCGGTGCGGACGTGCAGCACGCCGACGTCCTGCGCGCCCATCTGGCCGGTGATCTTGGTGCCGAAGTCGATGCGCTGCGGCTCGCCCCGATTGGTGAGGCCGATCCGACGGCTGAAGAACGGAATAATCCGCTCCTGACGCCCGGCGTTGGGGTTGCCCGTCTGCGGGGCACTGTCACTGCCAAAGTCGAAGAACGTGGCGCCGTCGAGAAAGAAGTCGCGCCGCTCCGGGAAGAAGAGCGAGTACCGCGTCAGGTTCACCTGCCGCTGGTCGACCTCCGTCTGCGCGAAGTCGGTGTTGATCGTCAGGTTGGCGCGGAGCAGGGGAGTCGGATTGTAGAAGAGGTCGACGCCGGCGTCGGCCGATCCGTCCATGGCGGGGCGGCCGCGTCCGGGAGACGCCTGCGACGAGAGGAGCCCGTACGGCTTGATATCGAGCCCGTGCCCCTGGCTCACCTCGCGTATGCCGGTCACGTGCCCCGCGTTGGTCATCCGGCGCAGCCCCTGGTTACGCGCCCATCCCATCCAGATGCTGTCCTCGTTCTTGCGCCGGACGGTGCGCTGGAAGTTGATGCCCCAGGTGTCGCTGTTCGGGTTGAAGTTGAGCGTGCGGAACGGGATCTCGATCTCGAGCGTCCACCCGATGCCGCTCCGGTGGACGCGCGCGTTCCAGATACCGTCCCACTGCCGGTTCTGCCCGTTGGTGCCCATCAGCGCATCGGCCATCAGGCCCGACGGATTCATCTCGAAGAAGTACCCGCTGCGGCCGTCGAGGAACGTGTCGATCGTCCACATGAAGCGGTCGTCGGAGCCGAGCGTCTGGTCGCGCCGCCGTTCGAAGCCGATCCAGCCTTCGGGGTCCGAGTCGAAGCAGGTCACGCCCATGTAGAGGGCGTCGTCATCGAAGACGATGCGGACCTCGGTGGGCTCGGTGGCGGGCGTGCCGTTGTCGGGATCGATCTGGATGAAGTCGGCGGCTGGCGCTGCCTGCTGCCAGAACGCTTCGTCGAGCCGGCCGTCGAGCACGACCGACGCGCCGGCGGGAAGACGCACTGCCGTCATCGTCCGGCGGCCGCCGTTGTCGGGTGCGGCCTGGCTGGCGACCGGCGGGTCCTGCGGGCTCCGCGCATCGTCTGATTGAGCGAGAGACTCGGCCGGCGCGGCCAGGGCGAGCACGAACAGGAGTGGCCGCATTCCACCACGAAGGGACATTGTTCTGAATACGACCGCCCGGGGCCATTCGTTCACGACGCGTACGTAGCACGTAGTGCCTTGGCTTCTTGACTCGCCGTAGCCTTGGCGGAGGCGGTCAGCCAGGCCGTCGCGCTACTTCCTGAGCGTCGCGGCCCAGTTGTTCGGGTGGTTGAGGGCGGCGAGCGCGCGCGCCTGGTCGAGCAGCGCCTCGACGCTATGGCAGTTCCTGCCCACGCATCGCCGGCGCAGTGGTGCAGAAGCGGCGAGATCGACCAACCGGACCGCGGATTTCCCGAGATTCCGTGCGGTACGATCGTAGCACACGGCTGCGGCACACGTGGGGAGGCCGACGATGCTACGCTTGACGCAGGATCAACGCGCTGTTGTCCTGGACAAGTTTCCGGATGTCGCAAATCTGGCGGTCGGCGCGCTGGTGTTCGGGCAATTTCTGGGGTCGGAGTCGTATTCGCTTGCGCTCGCTGCCGCCGGAATTGCCGCCTGGTCGGCACTGATTGTGATTACGTTGGTGATTGCGGGAGGGCACAGATGACCGGCGTGTACGTGCTTCTCGGAGGCGTTGTCCTTGTTGCGTTTATCATCATGCTGCTCGACCTGCTCGGGCGCCGTAAGGGCCGCCGATCCGAGCACCACCGCCCGGCCTGAACGGGGACGGTCCGGGCGTCCTGACTCTCTCCAGCGTGGGGCCCGGTGAAGCTCAGGCTGTTGTGATGGGAATGCCCGTTCAACAGGCGGTCATCGGTAACTACGCGGTCGAAGGCAGGTTGACGCAGTAGCGCAGCGGCTCGCCGACCTTTACCCGCCTGACGTTGTCCGCCACAATTCCGACAATCCCCTCGTAGCTCTGGCGCGTGACGCCGCCGATATGCGGCGTGGCCAGGACGTTCTCCATTCCGAGCAGCGGGTGGTCCGCCTGCAGCGGCTCCTGCTGGAAGACGTCGAGGCCGGCGCCGGCGATGGTCCCGTCGGCCAGGGCGGCGAGGAGATCGGCCTCGTTGACGAGCGCGCCGCGCGCCACGTTGACCAGGATGGCCGTCGGCTTCATCGCCCGAAGCACGCGAGCGTTGATGAGGTCGCGGGCGGCGTGATCGGCGGCTGCGGTGCAGATGACGAAGTCGGCGTCGGCGGCGAAGCGGACGAGATCGTCGGGCGTGCCCAGCCGCCGCAGCCCATGGCGCTCGGCTTCGCCCGGCTCGGGGATGCGTCGGATGGCGTCGATACGCATTCCCATCGCGCGGAGCCGCCGCGCCAGCGCCTTGCCGATGCGGCCGAAGCCGACGATCAGCGCCACGCCGCCAACGAGCGCCTCACCCCGGGGAATGCCCCAGGAGCCTTCCTGGAACATGCGCGGGCAGGATCGCAGCCGCCGCGCGACGCCCATCATCAGGAGCAGCGCGTGCTCGGCGGTCGATTCCGCGTTCAGCGTCGCGTCGCTCGGCACGTTGCAGACGGGAATCCCGCGCGCAGTCGCTGCCGCGAGGTCGACGCCGTCCAGCCCGGCGCCCCACTGCTGAATCAATCGAGCCGACGTGGCCGCAATCAGCGCGGCGTCGAGTCGGGCCATCAGCGGGACCAGGACGTCGGCGGTCCGTACGACCTGCGGCAGATCAGCCCCGTCCACCGGCACCAGGTCATCGTCCGGCAGGAGGGTAGACAGCGCCTCGCGTGCCGCCGGAAAGGTGTGCCCACAGAGGATGATCTTCATGATGGGAACCAGGGCTGCAGGATGTCGCTAACCCTGCGACAATACGCAGGTTACAAGATACGCCGGGGTGGCGGAACTGGCAGACGCACGGGACTTAAAATCCCGGGTCCCGCAAGGGACGTGTGGGTTCGATCCCCGCCCCCGGCACCAATCTTACCAACGACTTAGCGCGACGTACGATCTACGCGTCCTTCGCGGCTAATCATCCAGGTGGGACAATGCGCGAACGGTCATGCTGCTCGTACGCCTACTTTAGACTGTTCACGCGCGTGCGCCGCTCGACGGAGGTTTCTTCGGCTCAGGATAACCTCCAGGAATCCAGGCGTCTTCCTCAGGTGCGAGGTCGCCGTTCAGGCGGTCGTGCGAATCAGTTCATCGATCGTCGTTTCGCCAAGCAGGGCTTTCTCCAGGCCGTCCTGGAACATCGTGCGCATGCCCTGACGGATAGCGGTCGTTCGGAAGAGGGCCGCGTTCGAGTGTTTGGAAATCATCTGGCGGATTTCGGTGTCGACCTCGAACAGTTCGCAGATGGCGATCCGCCCCCTGTAGCCAGTTCCACCGCAGCGCGTGCACCCGCTGCCACGGAAGAGCCGGACGTTGTCCAGTTTGTCACCGGAGGTCGTCACGAGGCCGCTCTTCTGCAGCGCGGGCAGCGCCTCGGTGAACTCCGGCCTGTGGAGAACCGCCTCGAGGACGACGATGTTGTTGACGTATGCCACTTTCAGACGTGTGAACATTGCCTGAACGTCGGCGGGCATCGTCTTGACGTCGAGGCGGCGCAGGGAAGTGAGCGAGGAAAGATATCGAACATCTTGGGAGCGGGCATCGAGATACGACTCGATTTGCCTGGCGGCCTGCCGGGCAATCAGGAGTTGAGATTCGTTGAATTGCGAGAGGACCTGCTCTGTGACTTCCTGATGGAGATCAGAAAGCGAGGAGGGCACCGGCCAGCAGCATGCCTGCTGCCAGAGTGATGGCGGACAGGTGTCGTTTCATAAAGGTGAATCATCCGGCTGTTGCCCCCACGGGAGCGGTGACGGTGCGCAAGCGGTCTTCACCAATCAGGCAGTCGTGGCTCAGCGATTCGACGTGTAACAACCGTCGGTTGGCGGCAAAGCCGATCTCCCGCAGGGCAGGCAGATTGTGGAGCGCACGACCAATGGCGAAGTCGTAGGTGTCGTTGATGGTGGTTTCGGTGCGAAGGGCCTGGCCTTCTTTGTGGTACTGCTTGACCTTGGACTTTTTGTACTGCACGTGGAGCGAGGGCACGACGCCCTCCGTCAGCACCCGGGTCCGGAAGGATCCCGGGGTGCGGCGCGTGCCGCGTCGATCGAAGATCAGTTGCATCTGATCGGGACGCCCGAGGTCGAGATTCTCGCGGATGACCTCTTCGAAGAAGCAGCGGCCGGTGACGGGACGATCCAGGACCTGGGTCAGCGCGAACTCGGCGTGCAGGACCGAGAGCTGATAGCGATAGCCGGCGGCGCGGTGCGCGGGCGCGAACGGATGCGGGATGCGCCGGAGCCATTTGCGAAAGACCGCGTCGATCTTGGCGGCGTCCAGGGTGTCGGCGATCCGCTGCACGCGGGCCGGCGCGTCGCTCGAGCGAATGCCGTTGTCCAAGGGCTCGAACGGAATCTCCCGCTGCGTCAGCTGCCGTTTCAACCACTCGTGCCCATTCAGACAGAGCTTGGCGGGAGAGGGGAAGGAGGAGCAGCACTTGATGAAGAGCGGACCGAAGTCGCGGTCCAGAATGTAGACGTAGTAATGATTGGGCATCGCGGTCGACCGGATGATCCACGGGGACGTCTTCCCGTGCGCGTCGCGACGTTTCTCGGTGCGGAAGACACTGGCTTTCTCCTGCGCCTTCCCGATGAACAGCACGCCCTCCTCGCCCTCGAACGCCGCGAGGTACTGCTGCGCGATGTCGTCTTTGCGTTGCCCCTTTTCGAACGTCACCAGGTCGATCCCTTCGCGCGCAACGAAGCCGTCGATCGCGTCGACGAACCGCTCACTCATCGGCGCGACCATCATCGTGGAGGGCACGCGCGCCCCCAGCTGCGTCTGCATGAACCAGACGACCCCACCGCCGGTCTGGAGCGACGGCACGTAGGCGTTGAGATACATCCGGTCGATCGCTTCCAGCTCGAAGGTCACATGATTGGTGAGGATCTCAGCGACGTTTTTGCGTACCATGATGCTGGAGCTCCCGGAGAGCGCGGCCCATGTGGCCACCGACCCGAACAGGGTCTATTACGTAGGCGCAGGGTACAACCCCTGCCATGCTCCCGGGGCTCCTCTTTTTCTAGGCCCTGCCTCAGACCGGCCGGCGTCTTCGGCCTACACCACCACATGCTCGACGGTCTGAGGCAGGGCCTCGTTAGCACTGTCTCCAACTGAGGCTCCAACCGGAGATTCAGTCTCAGAATCATTCTCAAGACACCGCTCGCCGCTGCTCCCGGGCCTCAGTCGAGCGCGCACGGCGGATACGCGTCGACGAGCAGCGACATGTAGGCGGGCGCTCGCGTGCGCCACCGCAGGTAGAAGAGACAGAAGCCGCGGATCGTGCGGTAGTGCTCGCCGGTGACGAGAATCGTGAACCAGCTCACGATCGCCAGCACGTAGGCGGCGGCGCCCAGCAGGCCGGCCCCGGCCGTCCGCGACGACCAGTACATCGCTGGATGCGTTCCATGGCGCGCGTCAGTGGACGACCGGCGGCGGGAAGCTGTTCGCGCTCCACGCCGGCAGGTGGTGCTGCACGCCCCAGTAGAACAGCCCGGTCAGCGCCAGGATCGCCACGATCATCAGCACGAAGGCGAGGCCGATGCCCAGCAGGACGGGATCGTGAAACGGATCGTCGGTCGTCCCGGTGTCGACGGAGGGCCGCCTACCGGCGAGCGTCGTAGCCATGAGTCTCTCCTTCGCGTGTCCAGCTTTGAAGTGTTCGAATGTAGCCGGCCCGCTCGGCCGCGGCCGGGTCCAGCGCGCGCTCGAAGCTCGCCACGCCGCGCATCTCGTCGACGGTGAGGAACTGGTGCCGCTCCATCCACCGCTCCAGCCCCTCACGCATGGTCTGGATGTAGCCCGAGCCGTGGCGCAGCAGCGCCGAGACCATCTGCACGGCATCGGCCCCCGACAGGATGGCCTTGATGCCATCCTCGGGCGTCGCGATGCCGCCCGTGACCGCCAGCGATGGCCGGACCCGGCCGAACAGAATGGCGAGCCAGTGCAGCCTCAGCAGCAGCTCGCCCGTATCCGACAGCTCGACATGCGGCTTGATCTTCATCGTCGTGATGTCGAGGTCCGCCTGATAGAACCGGTTGAACAGCACGAGGCCGTCGGCGCCCGCTTCGTCCAGCTGGCGCGCCATGTTGCCGAACGCCGTGAAGAATGGCGTGATCTTGACCGCGACCGGGATGCCGACGATGTGCTTCATCTCGCGGACGATGCCGGCGAGCTGCATCTCGACGGCCGCCGCGGGCGTGTGGAGGTCGCTGAACACTTCATACAGGTTCAGCTCGAGCGCATCGGCACCCGCCTGCTCGATGATCCGCGCGAACTTCAGCCATGATTCAGGAGAGGTGCCGTTCAGCGAGCCGAAGACCGGGATGCCGACCGCCTCCTTGACTCGCCGGAGGTGCTCGGCATACCGATCCGGGCCGAAGGGGTAGTCGCGGTCGCCTGGAAAGACGCCGAGCGTCTCCGCGAACGTGGCGTCTCCGGGGTCCATGTGCCGGATGCGGCCTTCCATGGTGCTCGTGAGCTGCTCTTCGAACAGCGAGTGGAGCACGATCGCGGCGCAGCCGGAGTCTTCCAGGCGCCTGATGGTCTCGAGCTGATGGCCAAACGGCGACGCACCCGCGATGAACGGGTGCGGCAGCCGGAACCCAAGGTAGGAGGTCGCAGTCTGCATCTCCTGCCCCCTTGCCCCCTCCTACGCGTACCCCATGTCGATCGTCCGAATGCGCTCGGTCGCGGCTTCGATCGCATCGCACTGCGTCTCGACCAGATCGCTCACCGTCGGCGGCAGCATGCCGTTCAGCGCGTCCTTGTACGTGTCCAGCGCGGCGTGCTCGCCACGCTTGGCCTCGGTCACGATGGCGTGATCGTGACTGCCCGGCACGGCAGCTTTCAGGTGGATCCAGCCGCGATGGAGCGTCGCGGCGCCCGAGCCATCGTCGGGGTTCGCACCCATGCGCTGCAGGTGGGGCACCAGGTCGTCCGCGAAACGCTTCCGCTGGACCGCCAGGTGCTTGAAGAGCGTCTGCAGCTCCGGTTGGCTCACGTGCTCCGCGGCCGCGCGGAATCCCCGCTCGCCGTCCCGGCAGATCTCGATGAGATGCTGGAGCACCTCTCGTTCAGTTCGTTCGGCCATCGCGTCCCCCACTTCTCAAGAAGCTGTTTCTCGAATCAGTGACGTGTGCAGATTGCGCGCCAACGTCCGGCGCCGCGATTCGATCCGCCGGGCGCGCATGTGGGCGCGTATTGCCGGCATCGCCGCCGGCCGGCGCGGGATCAATTCCGCGCGCCGCGGAGAATTCCGCGGTGCCCGGGATCAATGCGCCATGGGCGGCGTCGCACGCGCTGACGGGCCGTCGGTCGCGACGACGCGAATGCGGCCAACGGCACCCCTGGCTGCGTCGGCGAACTCGTGATCGACGAGGAGGTATTCGCCCGCTTCTCGGGGACGAGGAACTCCACGACGGCGCCGTTGCTCGCGCCGAGCAGGACCGTCTGCATGCCGCGCCAGTCGTTGTGTGGGTTTCCTTCGTGCCAGACCCGGTCGAAGATCGTCCCGACGACGTGGCTGCTGGCGGTGGGTGAACCTGCGGTCCGCGGAGGGGGCGCGGTCGTAGAGGCGGACCTTCCGCCTTCGCATGAAGCTTCGGCGGACCGCCATAGCCTTGGCGGAGGCGGTCAGGTCCGCCAGGAACAAGAACAACGCCGACGGTAAAAAATCCGGGCCCGCCGGGAAAGATCGCGGGCGCCGCCGGCGTGCGCTCCCTTCAGCGCCGTTTTCGCCGGGCATTCAGCACGGCCCCGGCGGCACACCGGTTGCCCTGCAAAGCATGAGGCGCCGGAGGAACGCCGATGCGCGCACGCAGGCTCTCGAGAATCGTCGGCTGGTCGGTGCTCTGTGCAGGCCTTGCAGCGGCTGCATCGGGCGCAGCGGCGGCCTGGCCTCAGGCGGCCGATGACGAATCAGCCGCGGTCCGGGCGTTCACCGAACGGGTCGATCGCTACGCGAGCCTTCGTTCCCGACTGGCAGAACCGCTGCCGCCCACCGACGCGCGTCGATCGAGCTGGTCCATGCTGCTGACGCGACGGTATCTCGCCTCTGCGATCCGCGCCGCGAGACGCACCGCGGCGCCCGGTGAGGTGTTCACGCCGGCGGTCGCCGACGTCTTCCGCCGCCGGATTGGCGAGGCCATCTACGAGGTCGACGTCGAAGGGCTGGATGACCGCGATCGGGAGCCCGTGGTGGACGTGGTCGTGAACGAGCCGCTCCCTGTGTGGGCGCTGGATCCGGTGCCGTCGGCGATCGCCGACCGCCTGCCCGAACTGGCAGGCGGCCTCGCGTACCGCCTCGTCAACGGCGCCCTCGTGCTCTGGGATGTGGACGCCGAGATTGTCGTCGACGTGCTTCCGGACGCGTTTGCCGCCCGGTGAATCGGGACGGGAAGGAGGAGGTCATGTCACGTGCAAAGGTCGCCTTCATTGCCGGCTGTGCCGCACTTGCGGCCGGGGCGGCGGGATGGGCGGTGGGAACGCTGTGCGCGCCGGCTTCCGGGAAGGAGATGAGGCGCCGTCTCGAGTGGAGAGCGGAAGAGCAGTGGCGCACGATGAGCGCGGCAAGCGAGCGCATGCTCAAACGGGCCGCCGCACGTGCGGCGGCGGAGCTTGCACACCGGACTTCCGCGAAGGCGTAGGTGGCACGCCGGCTGGCCGGCCTCCTGTGGTTTGCCTGCGTGGCGTCTGCCGCCGCGGGCCGGTCGGGCCTCATGGTGGTGGCGAACCGTACGGTGACCGTGGAGATCGTCCTCACGGTCGCCGTGGGCAGCAGCGTCACCGGTAGGCGAAATCGAGCTCCGCCGCCCCGGTGAGCTGATCCAGGCTGAACGGAATCTTGAAACGGCCGCCCCGGACTTCGAGCGTGCGGCCGACGACTGCGTTGAGAAACGCATCACGCCAGGGTGTCGAGAAGTCACGCCAGTCCGCCTGCGCCAGCGCGTGGAATTCGGCTCGCAGCATCCCGCCCGACTCGAGCGCGATCTGCGCTGCGACCGACACTGGTGAAACAAGAACGAGCGTCGCACCCAGCGCCGCCGTCGCACACCAAGGGATCGTTCGCTGGTGGTCGGTCATCCGCCTTCCTGCCTATTGCGACTCGGCAACCGGCAGCGCGCCAGGAAGCACGTCGACAACGAGGCTTGCGCGAACGTCGACTAACACGAGGTCGCGCTCCACGAACCGGTACTCGAGTTCGCGCGGCAGCGGGGGAAACGTCGCCAGTAGCGACGGCGGCATGAACGACCCTTGCTCCCAGGCAAACCGGCCGTTGACCACCGGACGCGGCGCGGCCACCGCGTCTTCGTCTCGAGCCGAGGCCAGAATCGCGATCGCATCACACTCGTTCTCCAGCAGCGATTCGCGGATCCGTGCTCGGAACCACTCGCTCGCGTCGGCGTCGAACAGGTCGCCCTCGTGGGCGGCCGGACGAGCCGTGCGTATCGCGGCTGCCATGGCGTCGACGGCGTGGTGAATCTTTCGCGCGTCCGAGGAAATGTCCACCGGCGGGACCTGCTGTTCGACGTCGCGGTGCAGGCGCGCAGACGCCTCCACAGCGGTCCGAAAATGCCGCAGGGCGTCGGCCTCCTCGCCTAAAGTCCCCTCCAACTGGGTGCAGGCATCCAGTGCAAGAAGCGGGACGCCACGCGCTGTCAATCGGCGCGGCGAACAGCTTGCAAAAGACCGAATCGGCCATGGGTCCTTCGCTGGCGGCCATCGGCGTCGATCGCACGCTCGACGACCTCGAACAGGAGCTGAGCGCGATCGAGGCCGACATGCGCGCGGCCGAAAGCCATTTGTCTGCCCGGTGGAACAGCGTGCCGGAGGCGCGGCACGACAGCGCACGCAATCTACTGCACTACCTCGCCATGCGTCGTCGCGATCTCCGCTCGCTCCAGACCCAGCTTGCGATGCGCGGCCTGTCGTCGCTCGGCAGAGCCGAATCGCAGGCGATGGCCGCTGTCACGGCCGTGCTCGGAGTCGTGCGCTGTCTTCGCGCAGACCGAGCTGCGTCGTGCGACGAGGTCCCGCCGGTTCCGGGCTTTGTGGCGGGCCGGGCGCTGCTCGAAGCGAACACCCGGGCGCTCCTGGGACCGGCGCCGCCCGGGCGAGCCGTCCGCATCATGGTGACGATGCCCAGCGAGGCGGCCGACGATTGTGCGCTCATCCACGATCTGCTGGCGTCCGGTATGGACTGCATGCGCATCAACGCGGCACACGACGGTCCCGATGCGTGGGACCGCATGCTGCGGCATCTCGAGAAGGCGCGAGCGGCGACCGGCAGACCGTGTCGCGTGCTGATGGACGTGGCAGGACCGAAGCTGCGCACCGGCCCCATTCGGTCCGGGCCTCCCGTCATCCACTGGCGTCCGCGCCGGGACGACCATGGCCAGGTCGTCGCCCCGGCCCGCGTGTGGCTGACCGCGCGTCAGCCGGCGCCGCCCCCACAGCCTGCTGACGCCGTCCTGCCCGTCTCGCGCGAGTGGCTTGCCGGCTTGGCTGTCGGCGACCTGGTCAAGCTCTTCGACGCGCGCGGGTCGATGCGCGAGCTGGAGATCGCCGCCCGGGCAGACGGCGGCGTGTGGGCGGAGTCCCAGCAGACGGCGTACATTGTGCCGGGCACGACGCTCCACCTGACGCGCGGGCGATCGCGCGGTTCGACCGAGGTTGGCGACCTGTCGCCGTCTCCGCAGACCATTCGTCTCGCGGCCGGTAACACGCTCATCCTCCGGCGCGACCTCGAGCCGGGGGCTCCCGCGATCCGCGACAAGCACGGGGAGGTCGTTGAGCCGGCGTCGATCGGTCTGACCCTCCCCGAGGTCTTCGACGACCTCAGAGCGGGCGAGCCGATCTGGCTCGACGACGGCAGCATCGGCGGGGTGATCCGCGCCGTCAGTGCGGCGAAGCTGGAGGTCGAGATTACCCGGACCAAGCCGGGCGGCTCGAAGCTTGGCCCGGACAAGGGTGTGAACCTGCCGGAGAGCAACTTGCGCTTGCCGGCCCTGACGGCGAAGGATCGCGAGGATCTCCGCTTCATCAACGGCCGCGCCGATCTCGTGGGTTACTCGTTCGTCCGTACCGACGCCGACGTGCACGAGCTTCAATCGCACCTGGCGACCCTTGGCGGCGGGAACCTCGGGATCGTGTTGAAGATCGAGACGCGCCGGGCCTTCGAGCGTCTGCCGGAGCTGCTGATCGCCGCGATGCGCAGCCCGTCGGCGGGGGTCATGATCGCGCGGGGCGACCTCGCGGTGGAATGCGGTTACGAGCGGCTGGCCGAAGTGCAGGAGGAGATCCTCTGGATGGCCGAAGCGTCGCACACGCCAGTCATCTGGGCCACGCAGGTGCTCGAGCAACTCGCCCGGGACGGCATTCCGTCGCGTGCGGAGATTACCGACGCCGCGATGGCCGAGCGGGCCGAATGCGTGATGTTGAACAAGGGGCCATATGTGGTCGATGCGGTCCGTGTGCTCCACGACATCCTGACGCGGATGCAGGCGCACCAGCGGAAGAAGAGCGCGATGCTGCGGGAGCTCAGTCTTGCGGACCGATTCTTCGAGACGTAGGGTCTATTTCATTTGGTCGTAGAGGCCGGGCTTCAGCCCGGCCTCGGCGGGCCTGAAGGCCCGCCGCTACAACGAAATGAAAGGGGCGCTAACTAATCCCGCGTACCCCGGGTCAGTCGCCCCGCGCCGCGAGATCGGCGAATGCCTCGGCCTTGTAGGGCTGAGTGACCCGGCCCGTGAGCGTGACGACTCCGTCGTTCACCGCGACATCTGCATCGTCGAAGATGGTGAAGAAGACATACCGGCGGCGCCGCTCGGCCACCTGTTCGGCAATGCGGACTGTGCCGGGAACGCGCGGCATGACCAACCTCACTTTTCTACACTCGCGTGGTGCGCATGCGAGTGATGCACATGAGCTCGATGCGATTCGTGCCGATGGGGATGGGCGTGGTATCCGAATCGGCCTGCGCGCAGCACCCAGGCTGCACCAACGGTCACCGGTACGCCGATGCCGGTGGCGACCGCGCCCATCTTCAGCTCCGAGAGGATCGGGCCCATCGGGAAGACTGCCGTGGCGAAGAACAACCCGAACGTGAAGCCGCCGGACGTGGCGAGCGCCACGACGACGAGGTCGCGCCAGTGGAACCGGAGCGGTAAGTGCAGCCCGAGGCCAAGGGCCAGCGCGACGGCCGCGAGCATCCCTGCGGGCTTGCCCACGAGGGCGGCGGTCAGCAGCGCCCAGGTCCCTGTGCCATAGCTGCTCAGCAGCACACCGGCGTTGACGAGCCCGAACAGGAAGAGTACGCCCTGAATCGGATATTTCCAGACATGCTCGAAGTGTCGTGGAGAATCATGCGGTCCATGCGACGCTTCGCCGAAGAGGTCGAGCGTGGCGCGGTGCGTGCGGCAGAAACGGGACGATGGGCATGAGCCCAAACGCGGGATGCAGCCCGTCTGGGTACAGGGCCCACCATGAGAGCGGGCCGCACAGCGCGAGATAGGGCCAGAAGCTCCTGACCTTCGAGCGCCTCAGGAAGAACGCCAGGCCGATCGCGACCGCCATGACCGCGGTGCCGCCGGGACGGACCTCGACGAACGAAGGCCTCGATGCGACGACCAGCATGCCGACGGCATCGGCGACGATCGCCAGCAGCAGCAGGAACGGAATCGCGGCGTGCCGCCGGAAGATAGCCGCCGGAAGATCGCCTTGACAAGGAAGTACGCGAAGGCGAGATCGACGGTACCCGCCACGGGCCATCCGGGCGCCAGGACCGCCTCGTATTTCACGTCAACATAGGCGAGGTACACGAAGGCGGAACCAAGCGTGCCGCCAACGGCGACCACCATCGGGAGCATCCAGCGCCGCCATGTGTGCAGCGCACCGCCCGGCATGACTTCTTCCACCACTTCTTGGGTAATGAGCGCGAAGAACAGCGCCATGCCGATTTCGTTGACGGTGAACGCCAGCGTATGCGACAGCGTGAAGTAGCTCTCGGGCCGGGTATTGGCCCAGACGAGCGCGATCAGACCGCCGATCGGGAGCAGCAGAAAGTGCTCGATTGTGAATTGGAAGAGCGCTCCGGCACGGAACCGGATCGGGGCGATGGCCGCCGGATGTGGAAGCGCGTGGGTGGTCATGGCCGTCTCCTGCCGTCCTACGTGGTCGGGCGCCTGCCGATTACACCCGAGTCAACCGTCACGCCCGTTCGAGAAATCGCCTTGAACGACATCTGGTCTCCCGCAATCTCCACCAGCATGAACGTCTGGTCCTGGTCGAAGCCGGCGGCCGTCGTCTCGGACCGCCGCAAGTCGCCCTTTCGCAATGGCCCACCCGATCCCTCGACGAAGTACGTGATTCCCTTTTGAGGCGTGAGGCGTTCGTAGATGTGATCGTGGCTGGTGAACACGACGCTCACGCCGTACTTCACGAACATCGGTTCGAGAACGACGCGGAGCTCGACGTCCGACCCGTGGCGGCCGCCGTTGGAATAGAGCGGATGGTGAAAGTAGACGATCTTCCAGGGCTCCCGCGCGTTCCGCAGCGTCTCTTCGGTCCACGCGATCTGCTTCGGATCGAGAAAGTTGGTGTCGAGCACCACGAACCGGACGTGCTGGCGCACGCAGGTGTAGAAGCGCACGCCGCTCTGCAGGAGCGGCTCGTAGGGCTTCTGAAACTTCGTGACGAAATCCTCCGAAGTCTGCCGGCCGAGCCTGTTGTCGCCGAGCAGGATGACGAACTCGAAGGGGAACGCCGCCCGAGCCGCCCAGAGTTGGCGGCCCACGTCGTACTGTACGGAATCGCCGTTGCCGACATCACCAAGGACCGCGAATGTGAGCGATTCAGGACGCGCGGCGGCGGTGATGATCTGTGCCTCAGGCGCGCCCGCCGGCGGGCGAGGCGATCCAGAGCCCGACGGCGCAAGCGCCATGACCAGCAGAACGGTGGGCGCAACTGCAAAATACCGGCGCACGAGCCACCTGGTAGGGAAGCACCGTCTCGAACTTCTTGATCTCCCAGTCGACCACCGTTCCGTCGTGCCCATCTAGCTGGCGAATGAGCTTGGTCAGCGGCTGGATTGTTTCGGCAAACGGCACCGTGACCTGGTAGACCAGCTCGGTCGGCGACGATCCGTGCAGCTCGTAGGTCACTCCGTACTGTTCGAGCGCGAGCTCGATCTCGGGTCTGAGGCGCGCGGCGTCCTTGGACGCGATCGTCAGGTCGAAGCGGGCGCGCGCCCGCGGCTCCAGCGATTCGAGGAGCCAGAGCACACCGATGACAAATGCGCACGCCACGAACCCGAACAGGAACATGCCGCCGCCGGCCGTCAGCCCGAGCGCCAGCGCAATGAGCATGACGCCGGCGTCTTTCACATCCTCGACGCGCGACCGGTACCGCACGAGGCCGGCAGCGCCGACGATCGCGAACGCTCGGGCGAGGCTGTCTTGCACGACCACAATGATGCTGGCGCCGACGATCGCGAGCAGGATCTGCGCCTGGACGACGTGCGCCGGCCGCGGTACGATTTCGCGTCGAACCGGCCGGACGATGCCGAGCGCCGCGCCGAGCACTGCGGCCACGACGAGCACCGCCAGCGCGCGCCCGACCGATGGGAGCTGCGACACAACGATCGAGAGTTCTTCGGTCATGATCCGGGTCCTTCCCCCGGTCTCCAGGGTTCGTCCCTGGCGAATCTTCACGCGACGGCGGTCGATGAACCGCCCGGCGATCGCCGGATCGCAGCCGCCGGCGCGAACGGCGTCCCGCCACTGCGCATCGGTGAGCCCGGCGAGTCGCGTCCGCACATTACCGCCGCCGCGGTCGTGCTGATCGCGGCGATGGCAGCCCCGTCAGCGCTGGCGCAGGACGCGCAACCGGCCCTGCTGCCCGAACCAGCCCGCATCTCCGACGCTGTGAACTGGATGGCGCGCATGAAGAATGAGGGGCCCAGCAGCGAGGGGTTCTACCCGGGCATGCCTCGATTTCCAGACACGCCAGGCGTCGTTCGACACGATGCCAATCCGTGAAGTGCTCCGTCGCGATGAGTCGCCCGTCGCGCTCGATGACGAGAGTCCACCCGCCCTCGGTAACCGGCGAAACCGAGATGCTGCATGCGTAGTGCGACCGGTCGTGCGTGGACGGCATGAAGGTGCCTCCTCATGCGCCGCCGCATCTTGTGTGCCAGCATCGCAGCGGTCGTTTCCGGGTTAGCCGCGGGTGTCGCGTGCGTCGCCGCGAGGAGTGGTGGTGCACTATCTCCGGCGGGGCCGGAAAAGTTCGCGCACGTGGGGGTGCACTGGCGTCCGAGCAGGAACGACTACGCCGCGCGGCCAGTGGACTGGACGCGCCTCAGCAGCCACGCCAGCCCGCCGCGCACGCCCGCGTCCGTCGTCTCGGCGGCGCCCTTCACAACCGACGTCACCCCTCGCACATCGTCCAGGATGGCGTTGACCCTGACCGCTGTGGGTCCGATGTGCCGCGCCTCGATCTCGCGCAGGGTCTGCATCACGCGGCGATACATCAGATAGCCCCCCGCGAGCAGCGCAACGATCGCGAGCCCCTCGATGAGGCTGACCGCGGCCATGATGCCAAGGAACGTGTTTGTCGTCGAAAGATCGGGTGTCATGCGCGCGCCTCTCTGGCCTTCCAAGGATGCAAGGCTGCGGCCCGGTCCGCCCCATGGCCTGCGGGCCTCCGACGATGCGGAAAATTTCACGGTAAGCTATGGGGGGCTCACGGCATGCAGTCTCTCGACCCACACGGCCGCGCCACGCAGGTGCTGCAGGCGCTCATCGACTCGGCGGTCGACGGCATCATTGTCATCGACGCGCACGGACGCATCGAGACGTTCAATCCGGCGGCCGAACGGCTCTTCGGCTACCCGGAGGCGGAGATCCTCGGCCGGAATGTGTCGATGCTCATGCCCTCACCGTATCGAGAGGAGCACGACGGCTATCTCGCGCGTTATCTGCAGACCGGCGATGCGCGGATCATCGGCAGCGGCCGCGAAGTGACCGGGCTGCGCCGCGACGGGACGACGTTTCCGCTGCACCTGTCGGTGGGGGAGATGTCACTCGGCACGGAGCGCAAGTTCACCGGCATCGTGCACGACCTGAGCGCCCGCGTGCAGCTCGAGGATCGGCTCCGCGCCAGCGAGGAGCAGTGGCGGTCGATCGTCGAGTCGGCCGTCGACGGCATCGTGGTCATCGACGCGCGGGGCCGCATCGAGGCATTCAACGCGGCGGCCGAGCGCCTGTTCGGCTACGACGCGTCCGAAGTGGTCGGGCGCAACGTCGCCATGCTGATGCCGTCGCCGTACCGGGAGGAGCACGACGGGTATCTGGCGCGATACTTCTCGACCGGCCACGCGGAGATCATCGGGATCGGCCGCGAGGTCACCGGGGTTCGCCGCGACGGGACCACGTTTCCCCTGCACCTGTCGGTCGGGGAGATCGCCAGCGGCGGGCGCCGCAGGTTCACCGGAATCCTCCACGACCTGAGCGCCCGCGTGCAGATGGAGGAGCGGCTCCGCGAGCAGGCGGCACTCGTGCGGCTCGGCGAGATGGCAGCGGTGATCGCGCACGAGATCAAGAACCCGCTCGCCGGCATCCGCGGCGCCGTGCAGGTGATCGGCGGCCGCCTGCCCGTTGAGAGCCGGGACGCGGCCATCGTCGGCGAGATCGTCGCGCGGATCGACACGCTCAACAGCCTGATACAGGACCTGCTGCTCTTTGCTCGGCCGCCGCAGCCGAGGCCGGTGCCGGTGGAGGTGCCGCCGCTCATCTCCATGACGGCGGACCTGCTCGGCGGCGATCCGGCGCTCAAGGATGTCGACATCCGCGTGGAAGGCGGCTCGCTGCCGGTGGTGGGCGATCCCGAGCTGCTGAAGATCGTCTTTCAGAACCTGCTGGTCAACAGTGCGCAGGCGATGCGGGGCCGCGGACGCATCCAGGTGTCGATCGCCACCATCGACAGCCTCTGCCGCATCGCCTTTGCCGACGACGGGCCGGGCATCCCGCCGGAGGTTCGCGAACGCATCTTCGTCCCCTTCTTCACGACGAAATCGCGCGGCACGGGCCTGGGCCTTCCGACCGCGAAGCGGCTGGTAGAGGCGCACCAGGGCAGCATCCGCGTCGAGTGTCCCACCGGCGGCGGGACGGTCGTCACGATCCACCTGCCGTTATTCACATCGGGCGCGGCACGCGCCTAGAGGTGTGGAGCGATTCTTGTAAGGCCCGGGATGAGGGGCACGGATCCATTGTTCCTGCCCCCTCATCCCTGATCCCTGATCCGGGGTTTTCCCCATAGGTGTGAGATTTTCATGACAGAGCAGCGTCTCCGCGTGCTCGTGGTCGAGGATGAAACGCTGATCCGATGGTCGATCGCCGAGACGCTCGCGCAGATGGGCCACACGGTCGTCGAGGCTGCGAGCGCCACGGCCGCCGTCGAGACGCTCGAAGGGAGCCTTCAGCCGATTGACGTCGTGCTGCTCGACTACCGGCTGCCCGACTCCAACGATCTCGAACTGCTGGCGAGCGTCCGCCGCCTGCGGCCCGACAGCGCCGTCGTGATGATGACCGCCTTCGGCACGCCGGAGGTGATCCGGGCCGCGCTCGACCTCGGCGCCTACCGTGTGGTCAGCAAGCCGTTCGACATGCACGGCCTCGGATCGCTCGTGATCGACGCGCACGCATCGCGGTCGCCGGGCACGCCGCTCCACTGATCGACCCCTCCGATTTTTTCGCACTCCACAGAGTTTTTCCCGTCCGGATCTCAGGCGCGAACCGTAAGCGATTTGTTTTGCACGGGATCCGGTGTGGCCGTGCCCTTGCACTACCGCCGATCGCAGGCAATCAGACAATGGCGTTCCTCGACGCGTACATCGACTTCCTCCGATCGACGACGGGCCGCATCGGCCGCGTGGCCGTCGGCCTCGCGCTCATTGCGTACGGGGCCACGCACCCCTCGCTCGTGGGCCTCGTGCTCATGATGATCGGCATCGTCCCCGCGGTGACAGGTCTTGCCGGCGTCTGCCTGCTGGAGGAAGTGGTGAAGGGCCGGGAAGCGCGGCTCCTGCGGCGCCGCCCGCGCGAAGGTCGTGCGTGACGCACTGTATCGCGTGCGTCGGGCAGGGAGGAGGGCATGTTTGACCTGATCACCGGCAAGACAGCACACACACCGAGGCACCAGGCGGGCCCGATCGTGGTGTCGGTCGTGGCCCACGTGGTCCTGATCGGCGCGGTCTTCATCGGCCCGGTGATGTTCGTCGTGGCGCCCATTCCGGCCGAGCAGATGATGATGGCGTTCGTGGTGGGGGCGGCGGCGCCGCCGCCCCCGCCGCCCCCGCCGCCGGCCCCGCCACCCGAGCAGCGCGCCCGGGTGGAGCGCCCGGTCCCGACGTCGGGCGACGTGGCGCCGATCGAGCCGCCGAACGAGATCGCGCCGGAGCCGTCCGCTGATTTCGCGCAGATGACAGGGGTCGAAGGCGGGGTGCCGGGCGGCATCCCGGGCGGGGTGGTCGGCGGGCTGGTCCCGGAAGCGCCTCCACCGCCGCCGCCCCCTCCGCCGCCGCCGCGCGGGCCGATCCGCATCGGCGGCCAAGTGAAGGAGCCGACGCTCGTGCATCGCGTCGAGCCGGTCTACCCGGCGCTGGCCGTCGCCCGCCAGCTGGAGGGGATCGTCATCCTCGAAGCGCTGGTCGACCAGCACGGGCGGGTCGAGGATGTGCGGGTGCTTCGCTCGAACGGTGTGTTCGACGCCGCGGCGCTCGAGGCCGTGCGGCAGTGGCGCTATTCGCCGGTGCTGCTGAACGGCCAGCCGGAAAAATTCATCCTGACCGTCGTCGTCTCGTTCACCCTCACCAAGTAGGCCGGGTCCTTTTGGACCCGGCAGACCGAGGTCCGATGAAGCTCAAGGTCATCGCGCTCGATTACGACGGGACCATCGCGCAGCGCGATGCGCTGGATCCCGCCGTGCGCGATGCGATCGCCAGAGCCCGGACGCGCGGGCTGACCGTGCTGCTGGTCACGGGGCGGATTCTGAGCCAGTTGCGGCGCGTGGCCGGCGACCTTCATTTCGTCGACGGCGTGGTGGCTGAGAACGGGGCGGTGGTGCACTTTCCGGGCAGCGACTTCACCAGCGCGCTGGCGCCGCCGGTTGCGCCGGCCCTCCTCGAGGCGCTGGGCCGCCGCGGAATTCCGTTTACGCCCGGGCAGTGTCTCGTGGATTGCGCATCGGCGGACGCGCCGCGCATCCTGGAGGCCGTACGCGAGCTCGAGCTGCCGCTGGTCCTGGCATTCAACCGCAGCCGCGTGATGGTCCTGCCGCAGGGTGTCAGCAAGGCGACAGGGCTGCACGTGACGCTCGATATGCTGCGGCTGTCGCCGCGGAACGCTGTGGGCGTGGGCGACGCCGAGAACGACCACGCGCTGCTGCAGTTGGTCGAGAGCGGGGCGGCGGTCGAGTGGGGGAGCCCGGCCCTCCTGGCGGCCGCTGACGCCACGATCCGCGGAAGCTCGCCGGCGGCGGTGGCCGAGTACGTCCGCTCGGTGGCGGCGACGGGACGGGTGCCGGTGCCCGAGAAGGCGCGGCGGCGCCTGCGGCTCGGCCACACCGAAGACGGGCTGGAGTTCTCGCTGGCCGTCCGCGGCCGGAACATCCTGATCGCCGGCGATGCCCGATCCGGCAAGTCCTGGATGGCGGGCCTGCTCTGCGAGCAGCTGATCCTCCACGGCTACTCGGTATGCGTGCTCGATGCGGAAGGCGACTATCGATCGCTCGAGGCGCTTCCGGGGGTGACGGTCATGGGCGCCGAGGATCCGCCCCCCTCGCCGCGCGATCTGATTCGGGCGCTCCGGTACCCGGACCGCAGCGTCGTCATCGACCTGGCGCACGTGCCGCACGACGAGAAGATCGAGTACATCCGCTCGGTGCTGCCTGCGATCAACATCCTGCGTCGGCACACCGGGCTGCCGCACCGGATTCTGCTGGACGAGGCCCATTACTTCCTGCACGACGCGGCGGCCGGGCATCTGCTCGATCTCGACCGCAACGGCTACATCGTCGTCACGTACTGCGCGTCGCGGCTCCCGGCCGAACTGCTCGATGCCACCGAGGTCATGATCGTGACCTGCGAATCGAACCCCGCCGAGATCGACGCGCTGTGCGCGCGGTGCGGCGCCTGCGGGCCTGGCGGCGTCGCCCCGGCGGACTGGTCGCGGCTCGGCCGGATCGCCACCGGGCAGGCCGTGGCCCTGCCGATCACCGACGAGGCGGGCGGGGAGCTGAAGCTGTTCAACATCGGCCAGCGGCTCACGACGCACGTGCGGCACCGCCAGAAGTACGTCGACGTGCCGGTCACCGACGCTCGATCGTTCCAGTTCGCCGTCAACGGCGGCCCACCACGCCGGGCGCGGACGCTCCGTCAGTTCGTCGATGTGCTCGAGCACGGTTCCTCGGCGGCGTTCGCGGCGTACCTTCACCGAGGCGATTTCTCGCGGTGGATCGCCGACGTCTTTGGAGATCACGCGCTCGCCCAGGATCTGCGTGTGTTCGAGGGGTGGTTCGGCCGGGGGACCGAAAAGGATGTGCTGCCGGGCATCGTGAACGCCATCCGTTCCCGATACGACCTGACCGACGATGAGCTGTCGTCCGGCACGGCGCTGGCAGGCATCGAGCGCAGCAAGGCAGCACCGGGAACGCCTGGTCACAACAAGGAGGCCGCATGATGATCCGTTCAGCACTCGCGATAACCGTCGTTCTTCTGGCCCTGGGCATCGGGGTCGGCCGCCTGACCGGCGCTGCCGCCGTGTCGGCGCAGCAGCCGTCACCGAACATGGGCGACATGATGAAGATGCACGAGCAGATGATGGCCGGGATGAAGGCCAACGAGGCGAAACTCGACGCCCTCGTGACGCAGATGAACGCGGCATCCGGTACCGCGAAGGTCGATTCGATGGCCGCCGTGGTCAACGAGATGGTGCGTCAGCAGAAGACGATGCACGAGCACATGGCGCAGATGCACGGGCAGATGATGGGCGGCCAGGGCATGCCGGGCCAGGGCGGCGGCCGTGGGATGATGAGAGGACAGTGAAGCCGTTTCCGCATCGCTACGACGTGCGCCTTGACGGCGGGCCCGCGGGGTACGCCGACGTCTCGGCGGATGGGCTGCCCTCGATCCGCATGGAGGCGCCGACGACCTACGACGGCCCAGGGGACGCGTGGAGCCCTGAGCATCTGCTGCTGGCGTCGGTCGAGGCCTGCTTCCTGCTGACGTTCCGCGCCGTAGCCCGTCTGTCGAAGGTGGAGTTCCTCTCCCTCGAGATCGCGACGGAGGGCGTTGTCGACCGGCAGGATGGCATCGTGCGGTTCACCGAGATCGTGCTCCGTCCGAGGCTGGTGCTGCCGGCGGAGACCGGGCGCGAGCGTGCGCAGGCGGCGCTCGAGAAGGCCAAGAAGGCCTGTCTGGTCACGGCGTCGCTGACCTCGACCGTCCGTCTGGAGCCGGAGATCGCCGCCGAGGCGCCCGATCTCTCACCCGCGATCCGGTAGACTGCGCGCGCCTGCCGTGCGTCCTGCGATCTTCACCGCCCGCGGCGTGACCAAGATTTACGAGATGGGCGAGGTGACCGTGCAGGCGCTTCGCGGCGTCGATTTCGACCTCTTTGAAGGCGAGTTTCTCGTCCTGCTCGGGCCGTCGGGGTCCGGCAAGTCCACCCTCCTGAACATCCTTGGCGGTCTCGACGTACCGACGTCCGGGGAAGTGCTCTATCGCGATCACAATCTCACGCAGGCCGACGATGCGGCGCTGACGCTCTATCGCCGGGATCACGTCGGCTTCGTGTTCCAGTTCTACAACCTGATACCGAGCCTGACGGCGCGGGAGAACGTCGCGCTCGTCACGGAAATCGTCGAGGCGCCGATGCAGCCCGAAGCGGCGCTCGAGCTGGTGGGCCTCGGCCACCGCCTGGATCACTTTCCGGCACAGCTCTCCGGCGGTGAGCAGCAGCGCGTCGCCATCGCCCGCGCCATTGCCAAGCGGCCCGAAGTGCTCCTCTGCGACGAGCCGACCGGCGCGCTCGATATCACCACGGGCAGCCTTGTGCTCGAGGCGATCGCGCGCGTGAACCGCGACCTCGGCACCGCGACGGCGGTGATCACGCACAACGCGGCCATTGCCGGCATGGCCGATCGCGTGGTCCGGCTGGCGGACGGCCGCGTGGCCGGCGTGCACACGAACTCGCAGAAGATTTCGGTGTCGGAGCTGCAGTGGTGATGCTGCTGCGCCGCCTCCGCATCCTCGACCGCAAGCTGGTGCGCGATCTCTGGGCCATGCGCGGCCAGGCGCTCGCGATCGCCGTGGTCGTCGGTGCCGGCGTCACCATGTTCGTGACGTATCTCTCGAATTTCGACTCGCTCCAGCGGACGCGCGCCGCGTATTACGAAGAAGCCCGCTTTGCCGACGTGTTCGCCTCGCTGACGCGCGCGCCCCTGTCGCTCGAGCCGAGGCTCCGTGAACTTCCCGGCGTCACCGCGGTGGATACGCGCGTGGTCGCCGATGTCACGCTCGACGTGCCGGCCATGACGGAGCCGGCGGTCGGCCGGCTGATCTCCCTGCCCGACGCCGGAGAGCCGCGGCTGAACGGCGTGTACCTGCGGAGCGGCCGGTGGATCGATCCGGCCAGGCCCGACGAGGTGCTCGCGAGCGAGCTCTTCTGCGAGGAGCATGGGCTGGCGCCGGGCGACAGTCTCACCGCGATCATCAACGGGCGGCGGCGCCGGCTCACCATCGTCGGCGTGGCGCTGTCGCCGGAGTACGTCTACGCCATCCGGCCCGGGGAGATCGTGCCCGACGCGCGGCGTTTCGGCATCTTCTGGATGAACCGGCGCGCGCTGGCGTCCGCCTTCAACATGGAAGGCGGCTTCAACGACGTCTCGCTGGCACTGGCGCCGGGCGCTTCGGTAGGCGAGGCGATTGCCGCCCTCGACCCGCTGCTCGAGCCGTACGGCGGGCGCGGGGCAATCCCGCAGGGCCTGCAGGTGTCGGCGTGGACGCTCGAGAACGAGCTGTCGCAGCTGCAGACCTTCGGCTTCCTCGTGCCGCTCATCTTCCTCGGCGTCGCCGCCTTCATCCTGCACATCGCGCTGACGCGGGCGCTGGCGCTGCAGCGCGCGCAGATCGCGGCCATGAAGGCGCTCGGGTACTCGAACGGCACGCTGGCCTGGCACTACATCAAGTGGGCGCTGGTGATCGCGGCGGCGGGAGCGGCCGGCGGCGTGGTGCTGGGCGCGTGGCTGGGCGCGCAGCTCATCGACCTCTACAACGAGTTCTTCCGGTTCCCGCGCCTCAGCTACCGCCTGTCGGCCGGCGTGGCGGCGGCCTCGGTGGCCGGCAGCCTGGTGGTTGCGGCGCTCGGCGCGCAGGCGGCGGTCCGCCGTGCGGTCCGCCTGCCGCCGGCCGAGGCGATGCGGCCCGAGGCGCCCGCGCGCCATCGGCGCAGCCCGATTGAGCGGGTCTCGACCGGCGTCGCGCTGCCGCTGGCCGCGCGCATGGTGCTGCGGAACCTCGAGCGTCAGCCCGGCCGGGCGCTGATCTCGGTGGTCGGCATCGCGTTCGCGGTGGCGGTGCTGATTGTCGGCATGGCGTTCATCGACGTGATGGACGCGCTGATGAACGAGCAGTTCACGCGCCTGATGCGGCAGGATGCGACGGTCGGCTTCGTCGAGCCCCGCAGCGCCCGAGCCGTGTACGACGTCCGGCACCTGCCCGGGGTCATGGAGACCGAGCCGATGCGCACCGTGCCGGCGAGGCTCCGCGCGGGCTCGCGCACGCGGACGCTGGCCATCACGGGCCTGCCGGACGCGCCGCGCCTGAACCGCGTCATCGATCGGGAGCGCGGCCCCGTGACGCTGCCCCGCGACGGCCTCGTCCTGTCGCGCATGCTCGGGGAGGTGCTGGCCGTCGGGCCCGGCGACGAGCTGCAGGTCGAGGTGCTCGAGGGGCGCCGGCCGGTGCAGCGGATGCGGGTGGCAATGCTGATCGACGATACGCTCGGCCTCAATGCCTACATGCGGATCGAGGACGTGACGCGATTGCTGCGCGAGGGCGATACGGTCTCGGCGGTGGCGCTGACCCTCGACCCGGCCGAGCAGGAGCGCTTCTATGACCAGGTCAAGGCGATGCCGGCGGTCGGCGGGGTCAGCCTCCGCGAGGCGACGCTCCGGAACTTCCGCGAGATGATGGCCGAGAACATGAACCTGCAGATCTCCATCAACGTGATCTTCGCGGCCGTCATCGCGTTCGGGGTCGTGTACAACGCGGCGCGGGTGTCGCTCTCCGAGCGGAGCCGCGAGCTGGCCAGCCTGCGCGTGATGGGCTTTACGCGCGCCGAGATCTCCCTCATGCTGCTGGGGGAGCTGGCCGTGCTCACGGCGGCGGCGCTGCCGGTCGGCGCACTGATCGGCTATCTGCTGGGCCAGCTCATTCTGCTCGGGTTCAACAACGAGATGTACCGTCTGACGTTCGTGTTCCTGCCGGGCACCGTGGCCTGGACGTGGCTGATCGTGATCCTCGCGGCGGCGCTTTCCGGGCTGGCCGTGCGGCGCCGGCTCGATCGGCTCGATCTGGTCGCGGGGCTGAAGACTCAGGAGTGAGCGTGGCTGGCATGGTGGCACGTCGGCGCCTGTGGATCGGAGTGGCGGTGGTCGGCGTGCTGCTGGCCGTCGCATTCTGGCCGACGCCCGTGGAGGTGGACGTGGCACCGGTCACGCGCGGCCCCCTTGTCGTGACCGTCGATGAAGAAGGCCGCACGCGCGTCCGGGAGCGGTTTGTGGTCGCGGCACCCGTGACCGGCCGGCTGCTGCGGATTGCGCTCGAGCCGGGCGATCGCGTGCGGCAGGGCGACACGATCGCGCGGATTCAGCCGGAGCCGCCGGCGCTGCTCGACGCGCGGACGCGCGCCGAAGCGCAGGCGGCCGTGGAAAGCGCGCGGGCGGCGCTCGGCCGCGCCAGGGCGGACGAGCAGCGCGCGGCCGCCGCGCTCGCACAGGCCGAGCGCGAGCTCGCCCGCGCGCGGCGGCTGGCAGAGGCCGGCGTCGTGCCGGCGCAGGACCTCGATCTGCGCGAGGCGGAGACGCGGCTCGCGCGCGAGACCGCGTCGGCCGCCGGATTTGCCGTGCGAGCCGCGACCGCCGACCTGCGCCGGGCGGACGCGCGGTTGATGCCGGCATCGGGGGCGTCCGGCGCCGCAGCCGTGCCGGTGAGAGCGCCGGCCGACGGCGTGATCCTGCGCCGGCTGCGCGAGAGCGAGACGCTGGTGCCGGCCGGCGAGCCGCTCGTCGAGATCGGCGACCCGGCGGATCTCGAGTTCGTCGTCGATCTGCTCTCGACCGACGCCGTCCGGGTGCAGGAAGGCGCGCGGGCCATCATCGAGCAGCCGGGCGCGTCGGCGACGCTCGAGGCCAGAGTGCGCCGGATCGAGCCGGGGGGCTTCACCAAGATCTCGGCGCTCGGCGTCGAAGAGCAGCGCGTCAACGTGATTCTGGAGCCTGCGAACGGCAGCGCGGAAGAGGCCGCGCTCGGCGATGCGTATCGGGTCGACGTGCGGATCGTGCTCTGGGAGGCGGCGGACGTGCTGAAGGTGCCGACGAGCGCGCTCTTTCGAGACGGCGAGGCCTGGGCCGTCTACGTCGTGGCCGACGGCCGTGCGCGCCTGACCCGCGTGGAGCTCGGCCAGCAGACCGGCCGCGAGGCCGAGGTCCTGTCGGGATTGGACCAGGGGGCGCGGGTGATCGTGCACCCGGCCGACGTGGTCGTCGGCGGCACGCACGTGAGCCCGAGAAACCAAGGTGCCTAGAGGCGGTTTCCCAACAGATGTAGTGCAAGGCTTTAGCCGGGCTGAAGCCCGGCACTACGTACTGGACTGCGGCACGTGGACATCCTGAGCCGCGCAGTGACGGCAGACGAAGCCGTCACGATTGTCGGCAGCGGTATGCAGGTGTTCGTCCATGGCGCGGCGGCGACGCCGACGCCGCTTCTGGATGCGAAGTTCGTCGCCGACATGATGGACCTGGACGAGGTCTCGGTGAACGACTACGGCGACATGGCGGTCGCGTTCACCAGCCAGCAGGAGCGGAGCCGCTACGACGGGTCCGACACGAGCGGCCACTATCACTACACCAACGTGTGGCAGAAGCGCGACGGCCGGTGGCAGGCGGTGGCGTCGCACGGCACGCGCTACGACACGGGCGACTTTCACGAGGCCGAATGAACGGAACAATGCCTAGCGAGAACCGGTTCATAACCGACTTGGGGGTACGTACGTAGTGCCGGGCTTCAGCCCGGCTAAAGCCGGGTACTACGTCGGTTCTGAAACCGCTTCTAGGCAGTGGGCGTTGATTCGAGTGATGCGAGGGCCGCTCGCAGCCGCGCGTCAGCCTCCTCGGCGACGCGTTGCAGCTCCGCGTTGTCGCCCACGATGCCAAGTGCCGCCAGCGGCGCCATCGCGGCGACGACGGTTCGGCCTGGCGTCGTCTCGTACACGATTACGTTGCAGGGGAGCAGAAGCCCCACCTCGAGCTCCGCGTGGAGGGCGCGGTCGGCGAGCGGTGGATTGCACGCCCCGAGGATCACGTATCGGCGGAAGTCGCGATCGAGCTTCTGCTTGAGCGTCTGCTGCACGTCGATCGTCGTCAGGACGCCGAACCCCTGCGACTTCAGCGCCGCGGTGGCGCGCTCCACCGCGGCGTCGTAACCGACGGGGAGCTCGACGCGCAATCCGTAGCGGGTCTCCTGCATGAAGCCTCCAGATGTCTTGGCATGCAGACGGGAGGCCATATCGCCGTCCCGATGCGGGGCGGACTTCCCTCCACCCCGAGTATGGAACACCTGTTGCAATTTCACAAACCGCGAGACGGACAATGACCAGATGGCTGTTGATCGGGACGGTTCTGTCGCTGGTGGCCTGGCCCTCTGGCGCCGCCGGCACGCTGACCATGCGCGTCTCACCAGCGGTCTCGCAGGGTACCGCGTACGGCAGGTGCTGATTGTCGATCCGGACGATGTCTGGGTCCTGGAGTAGTGGCCGGGCGTGCGTCTGACGCTCGTGACCTGTTATCCGTTCAGATACGTCGGCCGCGCGCCGCAGCGGTTCATCGTCCAGGCCGAGCGGCTGGACTTCTAGGGCGATCCGTGCAGGGCGTGGAGGTAACGCGACCGCGCCTCGACCTCTGCCAGCTTGTCGCTCGCATAGCGCGATGCCGCCGTCAGCAGCGCGCGAGCCTCGGCGTCGGTGCGGGTCAGGAGGGCGTCGAGGCTGTGGCCCGCGCCCGCCAGGTACGCCTCGAGGAGCTTCCGCTCGAGCTCGGCGAGCGGCTCGCGAATCTTCGGCGTCTCGGGTTCGTCCGTCGTCATAGGGCTGCCTCACGGGTCTTGGTCGCGTGGCGCTGCTCGCGCGCGAAGTCCTGCAGCCGCCGCCGGGCGGCGTCGAACGTCTCCCGGATCGCGACGTGCGCGTACCGGTGCACGCTCTCGACCTCGCTCTCCTTGTGGTGGGCCGCCTCTCCGGAGTCCTTCAGCGAGGCGTGGAGCGACGGATCGTGGCTGGCCACAATCGGCGGCCCGCCGGGAACCGTCAGCTCGACCCGCACCCGGACGTGCCGGCCACCACGCTGATGCCGGTGCGGCACGTCCACGAGCACGTGGCAACCGATCGCGCGGCTGTAGAACTGCTCCAGCCAGGCGACCCGCTCGAGGATCTCCGCCTCGAGCACGTCGGAGTGCCGGATGCCGTGAAAGGTGACCTGCGTCGGGATCTGGGTCATGGGTTCCTCACGCGGCCCTGAACGGCGCCGCCGAGTGACGCTCGGGCGTCTCCGCACCGCGCACGGTCAGGACGGCACATGGCGACATGCGCACGACGCGCTCGGCCACGCTTCCCATCAGCATGTGCGAGAACCCGGTCCGTCCGTGCGTGCCCATCACGATCAGATCGAAGCCGCCGGCCTTCGCCTGCTCGACGATATCGCGGTCGGGCCGTCCGACGATCACGGTAAAGACGACGTCGGTCCCATGGGGGAACATCGTGTCCTTGATCGTCGCGAGCCGCCGGCCGGCTTCGGCCGTCAGGCCCTCCAGGACCTCCGGCAGGTTGGGCGGGTAGACCTCGGACGAGAAGGCGCCGGCCCTGAACGGGTCTTCCACCACGTGCAGCAACTCCACCGACGCGCCCACCTCGCTCGCCAGCGACGCGGCATACCGCAGCGCCCGGTCCGAGTGGGCGCTGAAGTCGACCGGCACCAGAATGCGGGTGATTGAATCAGTCATCGCGTTCTTCTCCTGGTGATGCGGCGCGCCATCGCGCCCGTTGGTACCGGCAGCATTGACCGTGCCACGCGCCGGCAGGGCTGACGGCGCGAAGTTGGGCGGTATCCGCGGGCCGGCGCGGGCAGGGTTTTTGCCCTGCCTCATGAAAGATTCCGCACGAGCTCGAGGGCGCGGTGTTTGCTTGAGCCAGAGCAGGCGCGACATGATCTGCGCACTGAACCAACATGTGGCCGGTCGGCTCGAGGAGGCCGCGCGCCTCCTCCGCGATCAGGGCGCCGATCCGTATCGGGTGCGCGCCTACCGCCGCGCCGCCATGACCATCCGCGGAACCAGCCGTCCCGTTGATGAGATCTTCAGGCAGCAGGGGAGTGCGGGGCTGAAGGAGCTGAGGGGGGTGGGCGACAGCATCGCGCGCGCGGTACGCGAGCTGCTCGTGTCAGGGCGGCTGCCGATGCTGGAGCGGCTGCGGGGGGAGTCCGCCCCGGTGGCGCTGCTGGCCTCGGTGCCCGGCATCGGCGGGGTTCTGGCGGCGCGGCTGCACGACGAGCTCGGCATCGACACGCTGGCCGACCTCGAGGCGGCCGCCCACGACGGCCGGCTCGAGACCATCGCCGGCTTCGGCGAGAAGCGGCTCGCCGGGATCCGCGATTCGCTGGCGCATCGGCTCGGCCGCGTGCGGACGCCGGCGGCCGCAGGGCCGCCGCCTCCGGTCGCGGAGCTGCTCGACGTCGACCGGGAGTATTGCGAGCAGGCGGCCGCCGGCGCGCTGCCGCGCATCGCGCCGCACGGACCGGCGACTGGGTCGTGCTCTATGCGGATGACGGGACCGGCGAGCGGCTGCACACGGTGGTGACCGCCGCGCACGGACCGCTGCGCGGCCGCCGGGTGGTGGCCGGTCGTGAGTGGGAATGTGAAACCTATTACACAGGCCGCGCGGCCTGAAGGCTGGGCGCCTTGATCGAGATCCGCCGGATTCTCTGTCCCGTGGACTTCTCCGAGTGCTCGCGGCACGCGTTCGACTACGCGGCGGCGATCGCCCGGTGGTACGGCTCGGCGATCACGATGCTGTACGTGCAGCCGCTCGTGCCGCTGGCGGCCGTCGCGCCCGGGGCGCCGGCCTTTCCCGCCTATGTCATGACCGCGGCCGAGCGCTCGGCGCTCATCGCCGGGATGCGGCGCCTGGCAGAAGGAGAGGCAGGCGCCAATCCGGTTGTCGACTACCAGGTCGCGGAAGGCAGTGTCGGCGTGGAGATCCTCGCGCTCGCCGAGAAGCTGTCGTGTGATCTGATGGTCATGGGGACGCACGGCCGATCGGGGTTCGACCGGCTCCTGCTCGGATCGGTCACGGAGCGAATCCTGCGGAAGGCCGCCTGTCCCGTGCTGGTGGTGCCGCCCCGCGCACCCGACGCTGTGCCGCTGGCACCGGTCTTCCGGCGCATTCTGTGCGCCGTCGATTTCTCCGACTGCTCGCTCAAGGCGCTGGACTTCGCGATCTCGCTCGCAGAGGAGGCCGACGCGCGGCTGACCGTGCTGCATGTCGTCGAGTTCATGCCGGAGGAGGAGGAGGTCCTGACCGGGACGCCCGACACCGTGCGGAAGTTCGTCGCGGAGACAGAGGCGGAGCGCCGGAGGCGCCTCGACGCGCTCGTGCCCGGCGCGGTGCGGTCGTACTGCACGGTCGAGACGGAGATGGCGCGCGGAAAGCCGGGCCGGGCGATTCTGCGTGTGGCCGCCGAGCGGGCCGCCGATCTCATCGTGCTCGGCGTGCACGGCCGCGGCGCGGCAGACCTGGCCGTGTTCGGATCGACCACGCAGCACGTGGTGCGGGCGGCCGCCTGTCCCGTTCTGACGTTGCGAGACTGAACCACGACGGGCACGAAGATCCCGAAGGTCACGAAGCGATCGTGCCTTCGTGTTCTTCGGGATCTTCGTGTCCGTCGTGGTTCACGCCGTGTGGATGTGCGGGACGGGCTGGTGATGCGCGCAGATTCCCTGGAATGTCCCGACGACCTCGTCGGTCCGGATCGGTTTGCGCGCGCCGGCACGGAGCAGCAGGTCGTTCATCGACACGATGCCCACGACGGTGCCGCCGAACCCGACGACCGGCAGCCGCCGGACCCTCTTCTCCTTCATGGTCGCGAGCGCCGCGTACACGTCGTCGTCCGGACTGCAGGTCCAGACCTTCGTGGACGCGACGTCCCCGACTCTGAGGTCGGACGGCTTGACGTCGCGGGTGGCGAGCGCGATGTACATGTCGCGATCGGTCACCACGCCAATGAGCTTCCCGTCGTCGACGACCGGCAGGAACCCACAGTCGCCGTCCAGCATCAGGGCTGCGGCCGCCGACACGTCGGTCGACGGGCTGCACGTCTTCACGTCGGTGGTCATGATGTCGTTGATGGTCATCGCATCCTCGTCATGCCGCTTTCGCGGGTGTGCCTTCAGTGATCGCGACGGTGCGCGTGGCTTTGCGGCCGTTGTGGTGGGCAGCGGCACGCTCACCTTGCGTTCGCCCATGATGCGCCTCCCCTACGTTCAGCTACAGGACTCCCGTCGATGCTCTGACGCCGCAGACGCAACGACCGTGCCTCGCCGCGCCTCCGCCTGCGGCGGGAACGCGTCGAGTGCGGCCGGTCCGCACGGCGGAATTTGTCGCGCAGGGCCGCGGAGAAATTCCTGACGGCTGCCATCGTGGTGGAGGCGGCGATACGTAACGCGGCGTGGAGCGTGGAACCGGACTTGCTCGTCGTAAGTACTTCCGGGAGCACCCGAGGAGGTCAGCAGATGGCCACGATGACTCTGACCGACACCGATCTTCGTGCGCGGGACGCCGTGGTGAGGCAGCTCGACTGGGACCCCGATGTGGACAGCAGCGCGATCGGCGTGGCCGTCAAGGGCGGCGTCGTCACGCTCACCGGTTTCATCGACACCTACGCCGGCAAGCTCGCCGCCGAACGCGCCGTCAAGCGGGTGCACGGCGTGCGTGCCGTCGCCAACGATCTCCAGGTGCGTCTGGCGATCGAGCCCAGCGACGCGGACCTGGCCCGGGACGTGGCGCGGATGCTGGAGCTCCGCATCGGCGTCCCCGAGTCCGTGCAGGCGGCCGTCCATCACGGATACGTGACGCTCACCGGCGCCGTGAGCTGGATTGCGCAGAAGGGGAATGCCGAAAAGGCGGTACGGCACCTGCGCGGCGTGCGGGGCATCTTCAACCACATCGAGGTGACCCCCGATCGCACCCACCGGGATGTCCGGCGCCGGATTGCAGAGGCGCTCCATCACAACGCCGATGTCGATGCGCGCCACATCTCGGTGGCGATCGAAGGAGAGGCGGTGCTGCTGACGGGGAGGGTCGGTTCGTGGCTCCAGCGCGAGGCGGCCGAGCACGCCGCGGCGAGCGCGCCAGGCATCCGGTGGGTCGACAACCGGATTGTCGTGGAGCCGCCGGACCGCCCGGAGCCACTCGAGGGTGGGGAAATTTCAGAACGCTAGGGGAATACCCCGGCCGGCCGCTGGCGTCGGCGCCCTGAGATTCTCTGAAATACCCGCGCTGGCGCGCGGCCCTGACGACCGCATGCGTGGCATACGCATTGCTGAGGCAGGCGCGAACACTCGAATCACACGCGGAGAGACGACGAATGACCGAACATCTGGATAGCACGATCGGCGCGCGTATCCGCGACGAATACCACGAGATGCCCGGGATGCGCCTGACATTGCCTCAGGCTGCACGCCTCTTCAACCTCGAAATGACGCACTGTGCGCGCGTCCTCGAGCATCTTGTCATCTCTGGGGCCCTCTGGACCAACGGCCGCGAGTTCCTCGGCGCCAACGTCGGACGGCGGTTCGTATGAAGGCACGCGCCTGGTCGCCCGACGTCGACAGCTTCGCGCGCCCCGGGTGCTTCGTCATCCGCGTCGATCTGCCTGGCGTGCCTCCCGACGCGATTCGCGTGGAGATCTCCGACGACGCGCTGCGCGTGTCAGGCGAGCGCCCCCGTCCCGACAGCGCCGCCCATGGGTGCCGGGATCAGGTCGAATGCACCTACGGCCGGTTTTCACGCCTGGTTGCGTTGCCGGCGGGCGCCTGGCCGAACCGGGCGGATGCCCGGCTGATCGGCGGGGTGCTCGAGGTGCGCGTGCCGGTGGTCGATGAGGGGACCGAGCTGAACGCGTGGCGGCCCCGTGGCGCGAACCTCGTTGGGTTCGCGTGGCGAGCCTGACAAGGCATTTTCAACCCGCGTTACGAAGCCCGCAGCTTCAATAACTGGCCGACGATCGCCGGCACTGCGGCACACGCCGCCACCATCATCCATTCGCCAGTGCCAAGGGGTGTGACGCGCAGCAGCTGCGGCAGCGGCTCCACGTACATCGTGGCGATCTGCAGCCCCGCTGAGAGCACGACG